>Ga0209727_1000056_pt1 | contig 145162 bp, 120 predicted proteins | sample RifGroC1_FD_183995 | JGI IMG/M metagenome (GOLD analysis project Ga0209727, IMG submission 183995) | Groundwater microbial communities from Rifle, Colorado, USA - Groundwater C1 (SPAdes) (version 2) | ecosystem: Environmental > Aquatic > Deep subsurface > Groundwater | place: Rifle, Colorado... | reverse complement strand
GATGGCCTCGCAGGTCCAGTCCGTATTCACCGTCGCGACCGAATGGAGCGCCCGCGCCGTCGCCGGATACCCGACTCCGGAAGTCCCGTGCGCATACTGGTCCCACACGATCTGGCCTGTCGCCGTGATGCCTTCCTTGCTCCATTCCAGCCAGAACCCGTAGGTTTCCTCAGGCGGAAGCTCTATCGTCCGGCTGATCTCCCCGTCGATCGCGGGGATGTCGGTCAATTTGAGGATCCCGCCTTGGTAACGGCTCGTATCCCATGAGAGCGGTTGTCCGTAAAAAATGGTGTAGGTGCCCGCCGAAGGATCGGATTGCCAGGTGACGGTGACAGTTCCGGGTCCCGGCGTCAGCGTCGGAGCGGCGGGGTCGAAAGGCCCTTCGACGGCGCGTACCGAGAAGCCGTAGTCGGTACCCGCTCCGAGTGGCCGGGACTGCGCGACGCCCAAGTAATAGGTGCCGGCGGGGATCGAGAATATTTTGTGGAACGGTTCGGCGGCCGTGGCGCTGAACTTGACCTGGCCGGACGCTACGGAGCCGGCATCGTCGTACAGGACGCCGGCTACGGTCGAGGTATTCTCCGCATCGACAGCGCATTCCAGAATAAGCCGCGGCCCGGCCGTTTGGATCTTGTACCAGGCTTCGCCGCCCATTTCCGTGACATTCCGCCCCAGCAGCACGAAGGGAGGGAGCTGGAGGGACTCCCAACTGCCGAAGACGAGGTCCGCGGGATCTACGGGCACGCAGCGGATGGTGACCCTGGTGTCCTCGTCCACTGCGATCATGAGGCCGCCCGCGCTCCCGGAGACGACGGGATCGTAGGTCGGTTCCGGCTCGGTCGTGGTCGGGACGGCTTCGTTATAGATGTCCGCTTCAAGGCGGAAAGGCCCTTCCGAGGAGATCACCGAAGCCGGCACCGAGTGGCTCTGCGGGTAGAGGGCGCCGTTGTCCCATCCGGAGCTGTCATTCATGTCGAAGGTGGTCCAGGTCCAGGAATCCACCTCCGCATCGGCGGCGTTATACAGCCTGAACTCAGCCCGGCTCGCCCCGATGAGGGCCCTGGAGGAAACCGATCGCGTTCCGGTTGCGTCAACCGTCGCGAACAGCTCGCCGAATATCGGTGACAGGCCGGTCAGCCGGACGCTGATCCGTCCGCCCCGGCTTCCGGAATCCGCCTTCCTGTCTGTGGAGGCCGGGTTCTGGCAGGCGAGGAGCATCAGGATCGAGGTCGCCAATACGGCCAGTCCAGGCAGGAGACGTTTCATGCTTTCCGTCCTCATTCGATTACCACGCTGATGGTCGTCTCGGGGTCCGTCGTTCCTTCCACGCCGATCGAGGGAGACACCCACTGCCCGCCGATGCGATAGGAGACCTGCACGATCGCGGTCGCGCCGCTCTCGAACCAGGGCGGCGTTTCATAACTCATCCTATCCTCCGCAAGCGCTCCGCCTTCCGGGAGGAGTTCTTCCCCGTCGGCGAAGACCTGGTACGGACCGTCCATTCCGCCTTCATGGGGTATGGAAACCCAGAGCTGGTACGCCTGCGCTCCGGTGACCGGATCCCAGGAAACGAGAAGGCTTCCGTGCGGATCGGCGATTCCCGGGGAAACGGCGACGTTCAGCTCCACGGCCGGAATTTTGCTCTCGATGACGATCCGGTATCCGCCCATGGATCCGTACCCCTTGCCGATCCTGGCGTAGTAAGTCCCGTCCTCGGGGCATACCCAGGATGCGATGGAGGTGAAACCTTCCGTCCACTGATGCTCTGTGATCGAAGTCGAGACAAGTTCGTCCGCGGCGTTGAAGATTTCCACTTTGGTGCTGGTGACGGTGGAATCGGCGGACGAGGTCGTAACTTCGTATTCCGTATCCTTGACGGCCGTGAAGGAAACGTAGTCCACATCGTCTGAAGGATAGAGGGAATGGATTTGCCCTATTCCCAACGCCAAGGGCCTGGCGGTCGCAAGCGTATCGTCGCTTTCGAATTCGTCTTCCGCCGCATTCCCGAAAAGGACGGTGAAGGAATGGTCTCCGGCCGGGTCGGGCGTTTCGGACTGGTACTCGTAGCTGGATTTTCGCCTGAACGAGCCAAGATCGACCGCTCCGACGTAATAGGTCTGGCCTATCACGGTGGATACATAGGAGACGCATCCTTCCCCGGGTTCCGCTCCGGCGCTCCGGGCTGTCGTAACGGCTGCCGACACCGCATCGGTATCGTAGACGAAAATGGCGGGCACGGCCTGGCTTCCTTCGGCGCAATACGCCGCCACGCGCGTGGTCCTGGAGGTCGCCGCGAACGAAAACCATTTTTCTCCGCCGGCCACGATGTCGGAAAGCTCTTCATAGCTTCCTTCGAAGGGGGCCAGACTGATCGCTTCGCTCGCCGTCCCCTCCGAAAGGACCACGGCGGAAAGCGGCCTGCAGACGATGAGGACATAGGAGCAGGTGCCGGAGACGATGTCGAAAGGGGCGGAGACGCCCTGGACGGTAGCGCGCGAGGCATCGTCGCCTCCGTTCGCTTTATTGAAAAAGGTCGCCTTTATCGTATACCCCTGTCCCGGCGCGATATTCCTGCTCTGCACGAAGCTTCCGGTTCCGCCGACCGCGCTCGATTCGTATGCCGACTCGTTCATTTCCCAGGTGTCGATCGGCGCCGTCACGGCTGGCGCGAAAAGTTCCAGTCGGACGGAACTTACGGCGATGTAGGCGCGTCCCTCCGATCCTTCGGCCGCGTTGGCGCGGCTGGTTGCTACGCCGTTTTCAACGCCCGTGGCTGAGAGGAAGGCGGCGCCGAGGGCCGGAATGCTGATGCTGACAGTGCCCGCGCGGGTATCGCTCGCGGACGGTAAGGAGGCGTTCACGCAGCACATGAGGACGGAGGCGGTGATGGCAAAAAGTCCGATGTTCCGAATCGTTTTCATCGCATCCGCCTATTTGAAGATCACGATGGCGAATCCGCTATCGATCGGCGTGCCGGAGGCCTCGTTCGAATCCCCGCTGTCGCCGAAATCATTGGAAGCCCTGACCGTATAGGTATTTATCCCTGAATTGGGGAAACCGTCGATCCAGACCAGCGGATTCTCCGCTCCGATCACGTAGATCGGAACGGAACCGCGGTTGCGGAAGATCTTGTACCGTTCCGCGCCGACTGATGCGATCCATTCGATCGAAAGATGCGGTTTATCGGCGACTTGTGTGACGACAAGACCGGTCGGCGCTTCGGACAGAAAGCCCGTACGGAAGATTCTGGATTCGCTGGGCGTAAGCTCTGTCCCCGCCGCATCGTACGGAACCACTTTCCATGCATAATCCATGGAGGGATTCAGATCGATCGGCGGTGTCCAGCTAGGGCTAATCAAATAATCCGATGCGGGAGCGACGGATGGAGATGCACCTTCGGCGAGATGAATTTTCCAGCGCACTGCGCCGGCGGATTTCCCCCAGCTGAAGGTGGGTCGCGGGCCAAGGTCGGAGGCGTCAGCCGCAGGATAGGATAGATTTATCGAATTCGGCAGGATCTCCGGATCCCTTGTCACGATGAGCGTATAAGTTGCGGTGGTCGTACCGTCCTCGGCCGTGACGACGATGCTGAACGAATTGGCGCCGACGTTCAAGCCCACGGCCAGGTGGCGCGTACCCGCTTCCCCGCCCAAAGAAGCGCTCGCGCCCGTTGCGAGCTCGAAGGCGATATCGATATACGCGGTCGCGTACGGTACGCTGAAGCCGAAGGATCCGCCGTTCTCGTCGGCGGCCTCCCCGTCCACGGTCAAGGCGCTCAACGCCGTATCCGAAGAGAGTACTTCGGGGTCGGGGACGGATTCCGCCGGACAGGAAACGATGGACAAGGCGAAGGCGGTCGCCAAAACCAAAATAGTCGAATTCTTCATTCTTGATCCTTGCGTTCGGCTCGGCCCAAAGGACCGCATCAACGGTACAGTACAGTACCGCCACCCAAGGGAAGTTGCGTCCTGATTTTTAAATAGGTACTATTTCCGGGGTGGAAACCGGGCAGGTCCGCCAGTCCGCGGACGGCGGCGGAAGCGGGAAGGTCAAACGCCTGGCGAATCCTTCAGCGCGAGATCCTCCAGCTGGGCTTCGCTCAGCACGGGCGGCTGCTCGAGCGCGGAGGGATGCTCCACGAAGAAACGCAGCAGGTCGATCGCGCGGCCGCAATAGAAGCCGTCGGCGATGCGATCGTCGTAGGTGAACGTCACCCTGATCTTTTCGCGCCGCCGGACCGAACCGTCGTCCGCCAGGACATTCTCCCTGCGGAGTTTGCCGATCGCGACGAAGAGACCGCAGGTTCCGAATTCGAAACTATGGTGCAGAGGAGCGTCCATGCCTATGCTGCCGACGTTCGTGAAGAAGACGCTGGCGAAAAAGGGGAGTTCATTGATGGCGGAGGCCGGAAGGCCGTTCCAGTAATCGAGCAGGTAATAGCAGCGGACGACCAGCCGGATCGCCCAGCGCGGCAGCTTGGCTACGAACTCGTTGAGCCTGTCCGCCTTCGTTCCGGCGCCCTTCTTGAGACCGCTCACGTAGCCGGAGACTTTGCCCGTGACGGTGGACAGGGTCTCGAAGGGAGAAAAAGCGAGGGTCGCGTTGATCTCGACGCCCTCGTCGCTCAGCTCCTTCTTGGCCACGAAGTTGAAGACTATCCGGTTCCTCTGGTAATAGCGGTATCCCGCGATGAAACGGTTGAGCTTCGGCCGCAGCGCGATGGTGCGTACGGAGGCGCACAGGAACACCTGGAAAAGCGTCGTCCGCCTCCCGTCAGGCCCGCCGGAACCGTTCGCCGCGCGGAGATACCGCATCGCCTCCGTGACGTCGAAATCTTGTTCCAGGAATATGGTCGCGTCCGAACGACGGGGCATGAGGTAGGGCATCATGCGGGTGAAGTGGGGGAGATCGCGGATATAGGTACCGTCGCTGCGCTTCTTGGTGAACATGGCCGAAAGTATCGTCCGGAATTCCTTTCGCGGCAAGGCCGATGCCTGTGCACCGTGCACAGCAAATACCGCCCGTTCCGCCGACGCGGCCGCTCCCATTCGGCGCCGGGGAAGGTATACTGCGAACGGAGGGACAGAGCCATGAAAACCGATCGCATGAAAATCCTGCTCGCGCCCGATTCCTTCAAGGGTAATCTGAGCGCGCGCGCTGTCTGCGCCGCCCTGGAGGCGGGAATCCGGTCCGTCGAGCCGACCGCCGAAATCATCTCCATCCCGCTGGCCGACGGCGGAGAAGGCACGGCGCGCGCGATCACCCTCGCGGCAGGGGGAGAGTTCCGGTCCGTACGCGTACGCGGCCCCCTCGGAGCCCCATTGGACGCGGAGTTCGGCCTCATCCGCGACGGCGAGGTGGCCGTCCTTGACATGGCGAGCGCCTCGGGCATCGAACACCTGAGCCGGGATGCACTCGATCCCATGAAGGCTTCGACGTTCGGCACCGGTGAACTGATACTCGCGGCGCTGGACGCGGGGGCGCGGCGGATAGTGATGGGCATCGGAGGCAGCGCGACGGTGGACGGAGGCGTCGGCATGGCCCTCGCCCTCGGCTTCGACGTGCTCGACGCGGCGGGGAAGGCGGTGTCCCTCGGGGGCGCCGGCCTCGCCTCGATCGCCCGCGTAAGCAGTGCCGGAGCCGATCCCCGCCTCGCCCGGACGAGTTTCCTGGTAGCCTGCGACGTCACCAATCCCCTGCTCGGCCCAAAAGGGGCCGCACGCGTGTTCGGCCCCCAGAAGGGCGCCACAGAAGCGACCATTCCCCTGCTGGAAGCGGGACTCGCCCGCCTGTCCGAAGCCTGGAAGCAAGCGGGGCTCGCGGCGGACACGGATCATCCCGGGGACGGAGCCGCAGGCGGGCTCGGAGCCGCTCTCCGCGCCTTCCTGAAAGCGGAGATCCGCTCGGGCGCGCGCCTCGTCATGGAATACTCAGGCTACTTCGAGGCCCTGAAGGGAACCGACCTCCTGATCACGGGAGAAGGCATGACCGACGCGCAGACCGCCGGCGGCAAGCTCTGCTCCGTCGTCGCGGAGACCTGCAGGAAAGCGGGGGTGGGCGTCGCCCTGCTCTCGGGCGGGCTGGGCGGCGATCCGCGCGAATTGCTTTCCGTTTACGACTATGCAGCGTCCATCGCCGCGGGCGAGGTCGGCCTGGACGCGATGATGCGCGCCGCTCCCCGGGATCTGGAGCTCGCCGCCGCCAACCTCGTGCGCGCCTGGAAACTGGGAAGGGCGTCGAAGGACCGCTAGTCCCCAATCTTCGCGAGGCTGATGATGGCCGGCACCACGTACAGGGTCAGCAGTGTGGAAACGGTCAGGCCGCCGGCGACGGCGATGCCGAGGGGCTTTATGACGCTGGAGCCCTCGCCCAGTCCGATGGCGATGGGCAGCATGCCGAAAACGGTGGTCAGGGAAGTGATCAGGATCGGTCGCAGCCTGATCACCGCGCTTTGGACCAAGGCTTCCGTCTTGCCCGTTTCCCGGCGGCGGACGAGGAAGAAGTCGATCAGGATGATCGAATTGTTGACTACTATACCGCTGAGCAATATGGCTCCCAGCAGCGAGTTCAGGGACAGGGTGGACCTGAACGTGAAGAGGCTGAAGATCAGGCCTATGAAGCCGAGGGGGACCGCGGCCAGGATGACGAGCGGGACCGCGAGCGAATTGAACTGGAAGGCGAGCAGCAGGAAGATCAAGGCGATGGAAACCGCCAACGAAACGAACAGGGACCGGATCGCATTGTCCAGCTCCTCGGCGGGATTCATGAAAGCGACCGTGCAGCCTTCGGGGACGGTCAGGTTCGCGGCCAGGTATTCCTTCGTCTTCGCCTCAAGGGGAAGCCATTCGGAGGCTGGAGCTCCCCGCATCCGGTTGGCGTAGATCCTGAATATAAGATCCCCGTTCTCGGAGACGATCTGGGAGATGTTCGATTTGACTTGAAAATCGAAGAAATGTTTGAGAGGCACCGCGCTGTCCTTGTACGGTACCAGGAAGTTGGCCAGATTGACGCGCCCTTTTATGTCCGCGTCGGGATAGACGGCACGGGCGGTGACCGTCAACCCATCGTACTCATAGGTCCTGGTCTGGGTTCCGCCGAGGATACGGCGGACCAGCGACAATAGGGTGCTCTCGTTGTAGCCCGTCAATTTTCCGGCAACCTGCCGGCGCGCGCTGAGCGACAGTTCGTCGGTGTACCCGGTTGCCGGAGTGGTGGAAACGCGGGCGTAATACCCGGTTTCGGTCACCAGATCGCGGGCGCGCTCAAGGAGAGGAATGAGCGTCGTCTCGTCGGCGCCTCCGAAATCGATCCGCAGATCGTTCGTCCGGGGAAGCGGCAACTCCGCCGGATCCCAGTTCATTATGCTGTAGTACCAGTCGTTGTCCGAGGGAAAAAGCTTCTGGAGTTCCGCGGTCACGAAGTCCGCGTCGCCCGTCTTCTTCAGGACGATGAAGATGCGGTTGAATCGCCCCCGGACTTCGGCGTAGGTCCGCGCGACGTAGGCGTCCAGCTTTTCCTTGATGAGGGCGTTCATTTCAGGAAGTTTGCCCTCCACGATTTCCTGGCTGGTCAGATCGTTCGTGGACTGCAGGAATACGATCAGCCGGTCGCTCTGCGGCGGCGACATGATTTCCCGCGGCAGCCGGGGCAGCACGAACGCGACCGAAAGCGCCAGGACGATCGAGACGGCCGCCAGCAGGGAGATCGCGACCGGTTTCCGGCTCACGACCAAGCGGAGCGATCGGGAGTAGCCCCATTCAAGCAGATGCAGGACGATCTCGCTCGGATTCTTCTTCGCCCGATCCGCATCGGAAGCTTTTCTGCGGACATCGCTGTTCCGGTAGATGAGGAAGGCGACGATGGGCACGAGGGTCAGGGAGACGGCCAGTGAGAAACCCAGGGTGTACACGACGACCTTGGCCTGGTCGCCGAGGATGGCGTTCGTCAGCGGCGCGGTGAACGAAAGGGGAAAAAAGACCAGGATGGAAGTCAGGGCGGAGGCGATGACGGGGGCGCGGACCTCGGCGGTGGCCCGGATTATCAGGTCCTTCAGATGGAGTTCGTCCCCGGCGTGCTTCTCGTCCACCCGCAGGCGATGGATATTCTCCATCACGACTATTGAGGCGTCTACGATCATGCCGACGGCCAGGGCCATGCCGCCGAGGGAAATGAGGTTCAGGCTCACGCCGAAGGCGTACATCGGTATGAAGGAGAGGATCAGGGATACCGGGATGGAAAGGCCGATGAGAAGGGAGTTCCTGAATTCGCCCAACATCAGGAGCACGATGACCATGGCGAGGACCGCGCCCAGGATCAGGGATTCAAGCACGCTCAGCATGGAACGGTTGATGTATTCGGCCGGGTCCAGCAGGGCGCTGATCTCGGTATCGCCGGGGAGCAGCCCCTCGGACTTGAGCGAGGAGAGGGTCCGCTGGACCTCGCGGGACATGACGCTGATGTTCCCGCCGTCCACCGGATTGCAGATGATCTGTATGCCCCGACTTCCGTCCAGCACGAAGGTCGCCGAGGGCACGGTGTAGCGGATGTCGACGTCGGCGATCGAATCCAGCAGGACATCCGTTCCTCCGACCTGCTTCACCACGAGGCTGCCGATATCGAACAAATCCGGATCATCCTTGGCGAAGCTGACGCTCAGTCTTTGCAGACCCTCCGTCAGCGATCCGATGGATTGCGTACCCGAATCGGCCTGGAGGGCGGCATTCACGTCCGCGATGGTCACGCCGTGGTGCAGCATGTCCAACCGGCGCAGCACGACGGAGGCCTTCAAGTCTTCCACGTTGAAGACTTCCAGCAAGTCCATGTCCTGGATCTGCAGGAGCCGCGGTTCGGCGTTCGCCTTGACCAATTTGTACAGGTCTTCGGGGCTGACGCTCGCGGAACCCAGGCCGAGCATCAGGTAGCCGGCGTTTTCCCCCGAGAAGAAACGGACCTGGACGGGATTCCGTAGCTCCTCGGGAAAGTTGCCGTTGATCGTGTTCAGCACGGCTTCCGTATCGGCTTTGACCTTATCGGCGTCGCTCTTCCAATCGAAAGTCAGCGTGAAGCTGCTCTGGTTGCTCCCGTACCTGGCTTCCAGCAGTTCCAGCCCCTCCACAGCCTGCAGGCGGGCTTCGATATCGCTCGCGTACTGCTCGTGGAAGGCTACGGCCGAATAGCCCGAGTGCCGGATATTGGTCATCAGGCGTGGGCGGTTGACTCTCGGATAAAGTTGCACCGACAAGTGGCCGACCAGGTAGATTCCGGAAGCGGCCAGCAGGCAGAAGAGCAGCAGGACGCCCAGACGCTTGCGGATCAGCAGGTCGAGCATTTCATTCCACCGCGCCTTCGACCGGGTCGCCGGCTTTTTCCTTGCCCGTCCGCTTAAGGAGTATGAGTTCGCCCGGCCGCAGCCCGTCTTCTATCAAAACCTGGTTGCCGTAGATGGCCCCTATCGTCACCCGGCGGCTCTGGAGCAGGTTCGCCGAATCGACCGTCCACACCTGGTAGCGGCCGTACATCCGTTGAAGAAGATCCTGCTGCAGGAATATTCCGCGCAGCTTGCCCAAGGGCAATTCCGCCGTGGCGAACTGGCCGAGCGGGGCGCCGCCGGTCCCCGGGAATCTGAGCGTCAGGGTGAAAAGGCCCGTGGAATAGTCCGGCTCGGGCGAGCGGGAATGGATGACGCCCTTCAACTCCAGACCTCCGGCGACCGTCGCGATGACCTCCGTTCCTGCGCGCAGGGATAGCGCATCCTTGTCGCTCAGGTAGGCCTCCAGGTACAGCTCGCTCGAATCGATGACCGTGACTCCCTGATCTCCGCTTCGGACAGTGGCGTTCGGCTTGACCGAAACCGAGGAAACCGTTCCGGGGATGCGGGCGGCGACGAGGGCTGGAACGTAGCTGCCGGAAAGATCGTCCCGTTCCACGCTGAACAGCGGATCCCCCGCCCTGACCTCCTGCCCGGGTTTCACGAAGACGGATCGGACGATGCCGTTCGCGCTCACCGCATGCTGGACGGAGTTGGCCGGGATCAGCCGGCCGCCGACCCTGGTCGTCAGCGGAATTTCAGTCATCGCCACCCGGCCGACCGTGCCTCCGGGGGTTTCCGCCTGGCGTCGGCCCCCCCCGCCCCCTCCGCCTCCGCCTCCGCCTCCGCCTCCGGGAAACGCTCCGCCCGGTGGCGGTGCGCCGGCGCCCGGCCCGGCGCCCGACCCGCCGCCTGGCCCGCCGCCGGGGCCACCCGGTCCGCCGCCCGTCTGGGCATGGGCCGAAAAGACGGAAATCAAAGCGAGCGCCGAAACCGTCAATAACGCTATTCGTCCCATCATTCACTCCGCGTCGTAGTACCGAGCCAGATTCAATCTCTGGATCAGGATATCGTGATCGGTCTTCATCGCATCGAGCCGGGCGATGGACAGTTCGATACGGCCGATTTCAAGAGTCTCTTCGTTGATGAAACCGCCGTCGAAGAGCGCCTCGCCCCGCGCCGCTTCAGCCGCCGCGTCTTCCAGATCCAAGGCCTTGAGGGTGCGGTCCAGTTCCAGGATCTCCAGGCGATCGCGGATCGATCGTATGCCGTCGCTGAGGGTCTTGATCGCCGCGGTAAGCCGGAGCCTTTCCAGGACCGCGTTTTCCTTTCGCAGGCGCGCATCCAATTCCCGCTCCCCCTTGGCCAGGAGATCGAAGGATAATTGGAGGGTCAGGCCCCAATCGACTTTCGCGCCCTCAAGATCGTACGAAATCACGGCGGCCATTCCGGGATTGGGGAGGTACGGAAGCGCGGAAAAAGCCTTGCGTTTCTCGGCGGCCGCCAGTTCCAGTTCCTGGGCGCGGATGGCCGCGGAACTTGGCGGCGCGGCGATCACATCGATCGGCGCGGTCGCCAAGGCCGAAGTACGGGCCAGGACGCCCGGGTATTCGCTTTCGGCCGCTTCGATTATCGCGGAGTCATAAGCCTTGAGCGCAACGGAGGAGGACAGGAAAGCCTTCCGGGCTTCCAGGATCTTCTTCTCCGCGTCCCGCCTCGAAGCCTCCGCCGCGGCCGCTCCATCCCGCTCCATGACCGCAAGATATCGCCGATCGGCATCCAGGCGCCTGGAAAAGTACACGGCATTCAGAAGATCCGTCGCCAACTGGATCCGAATGGACGCTTCCGCGTCCCGCAGAAGGATACGGGCTTTGAGCAGGGCCGCTTCGGCGCTCAGGCGATCGGCCGAAGTCTCGGTGAACAGCTTCCTCGAAAGCGCCAACGAAGGATTTCCCGCGGCGACCGAACCGTCGGCGGATACCACAAGAGGCGCCGTCATCGACAAGTCGGTGCCGAACAGGCCGCTCAGGGAGAGCCCCGTCTCCACGGTTCCGCCGGTGAATTCGCCGTTCCGGATGGCGAAGGCGTTTTTCTCAACCGTCCTGGTTGAGAGCGTCGGCCGGAACGGTTCGGAAAGCTGGACATATTTGAGCTCGGCCTGCTCAAGCTTTATCTTCGCGTCCCGGAAAGCGATGGACGACTCCATCCGGTCAGCCAGGAGAGTATCCCAGGTATCGCCGACTGCGAGACCCGCGCCCAAGTCCAAAGCCAGGAGTAAAAAAAACAGCCGCGTCATGGAGTCCCCGGCGGATCGGCGCCCAGCGGGTCGGCGCCCAGCGGGTCGGCGCCCAGCGGGTCGGCGCCCAGATTGATGGAATATTCGCCCAGAGTCTTCAGGTATGCTTTCCATGCCAGCAAAAGCCTTTTCCGGGCGTCCAGTTCGGCGATACGCTGCAGATTCCGCGCGCTCAGTGAAATCAGGCCGCAGTCGTACCGTTCCCGCGCGTCCCCCGACGATATCGCGCTCAACCCGCTCTCCTCCCTGCGGATCTGCAGCACGGCGTCCTGGTTCTTCAATTTCCTTCTGATACTATCGTAGGCGCGACGGGAGGCGCTTTCCGCCCTGAGCGACGCCTCCCTCGCCTTGGACAGTTCAGTCGCCTTTATGGTCCTGTCGAAGCCGGGCGCATTGGCCGGCAGCTCGGCCAGGGCCGTCTCGGCCATCCTTTCGGACAATCCGAGAAGCCGGAGCGAGGCATCCATCCCGATCCAGCGTTCGATGGTACCTCCCGGTTCCTCGCCGGGCAGTTCGGGAAGAAGCGATAGGTCCCACTCCTTCCCGAATTTGAAGCGGAAGGCATCCCGGGCATCCTGGAAAGTCCAGAGAGCGAGTTCATGATCCGTCGTGCCCGTCCGGAGTTCCAGCTCCGCCGTCCGCAGTTCTTCAAGCGACAGGAGCCCGGCCCGGTACCTGGATTCGGCGTATTTCCTGTTTTCTCCGGCATTTTCCATCTCCAGGGCAGCGCTGGACGCATCCAGGTCCGCTTCGGCCGCGGCGAAGGCCGTATCGACCAAATCATCCAAAAGCGCCAACAGGGCTTTCCGGTACGCCGCTTCCGAAGAGGCGAACGCCGATTCGGCGTTGAGACGGGCCGATTCCGTCCTGGCTTCGAGCCTGGCCTTCCGCAACCGTAAGGCGGCCAGCTCCAGGTCGATCGAGGGGACGGAAATCCCCTGTCCTGCCGACGAGGCCGCCAAAAATAAATCACGGAGGGAAATAGCCGCAAGGCTCGTCGGGAACAGGACCGTGATGAACGCAAGCAGGAACGCGTATCGTCTACCGAATGGCATGGCCGAATGATACAACGCATTCCGGGGCGCGGGAACGAGGGCGGCGGAATTTTTCATCCGGAACCTGAATCCCGCAATCCGCAAGGGAACGGTACGGTCCGCGGCCGGATGGGTCGCTCCCTCAGGCAGCGACCACCACGGAAGCCCCCGACTTGCCCGTCCAGCGGTTCACCAGGTACAGGGCGATTCCCGTGACCACCAGCAGGATGGTCGACATGGCGCTCGCCGTACCGAAGTAGCCGTCCAGCACCGACAGATAGACCTTGATCGGCATGGTCATGGTCCTGCCGACGTACAGAAGGATGGAGGCGGAAAGTTCGTTCATGGAAGTGACCCAGCTCATGATGGCGCCGGACACTATGCCCGCCTTCATGAGCGGGAGGGTGACCGTCCTGAACGTCCTTCCCGGCGGGGAGCCGAGGTTGATGCCCGCTTCTTCCAGGGCGGGATCTATCTGCTTCAGGATGGACGCGGCCGACCTGACCGAATACGGAAGACGGCGGATGAAGTACGTCATGACGATGATGGTCGCCGTGCCGACGAGCATGAAGGGCTTGCGGTTGAACGCGACGATGTATCCGATTCCGAGCACCGTTCCGGGAACTATGTAGGGAATCATGAGCAGGGGGTCCAGGAACTTGACCGCGAGGGTCCGCCTGCGCGCGACCACGAAGCCGAGCATCGTGCCGACGCTCGCGATGAGGACGACGGCGGCGAAGGAATACAGGAAGCTGTTGGTCACCGTTTTGGGGACGTCGAAGAAGATCTGCCGGTAGCTCTCCAGTCCGAAGCCCGGGACGAAGACGGGACCGTTGGTGTTCTTGAAGGAGAAGAACACCACGACCGCCAGGGGCAGGGCGGAGAGGGCCACGATCGCATAACAGACCAGATGCGCCAGGACGGAGGAAAGGCCTCCCAGATCCTTGCGGATCGGCCGGTTCACCAGCATGCTCGCGTATTTGCGCCGCGATGACGCCCATTGCTGCAGGCCGATGACGACCGCCGCGCAAATCATCAGAATGAGCGAGACCGTGCTCGCCATACCCGGCCGTTCCGCGATTTCGCTCGTGAACAGATTATAGGCGAGCGTCGGAAGCACCAGAAAGTTGCCGCCGATGATCATGGGGGTTCCGAAATTCGACAGGGACATCATGAACGAGATCAGGGCGCCGCCGGTGACCGAGGGGAGGACCAGGGGAAGGGTCACCCGGAAGAAGGTGCGATAGGAAGAGGCGCCGAGGTTCTCGGATGCTTCCTCCAGCGAACGGTCGATCGTGGTAAGCGCGCCGGCCGTCATGAGGGTGACGAAGGGATAATACTGGAGCGAATCGGCCAGGATGATGCCGAGGGCTCCGTAGATGGGCGGCAACTGGATACCTACCGAAGCGAGGGCGGTCCTCAGGAACCCGTTCCTGCCGAGCATCGTGATCCATGAATAGGCGCCGATGAACGGCGGCGACAGGAGCGCGAGGACGGCCACGGTATTCAGCAGGGCCGATCCCCGTATCCGGTAGCGCGTCGTGAAGAAGGCGAGCGGGACTCCGAGGAGGACCGAAAAAAAGGTGATCGTGAGCGATACGAACATGGAGTTAAGGAAGGCCCTGATGTAATACTTCTTGGACAGGAACTCCGCCCAGTTGGACAGGGATAGAACCCCCGTCTCCTTGTCGGTGAAGCTGTAGCGGAACACGTCGGCGAGCGGATACACGAGGAACGCGATGACCAGGGCGAAGCCCCCGAGGGTCACCAGGGTCCAGATGTCCGCGCGCCGCGGTGCGCTCGATAAGGAACGCGCGCTCATTTCCAGCCCCCGTCGGTGGATGAGGTGGCGGGCCTGAGCCGCTCGCCCGTCGCTCCGTCAAAGACCATGAGGCAACGGGGGGGAACGGCGAAGCTCGTCGAGGAGCCCGGCGGGGGGACCTCTCCGGCGCGGGGCCGGTGCCGTTCGATGACGAGGCGCTTTCCGGAGCAATCGATGTCCAGGCTCGCGACCGCGCCGAGGAAGCTTGAATCCGCGACGATTCCCGCCAGCACGTTCTCGTTTTCCGCGGAGGGGTCCTCCACCGCGTCCTCGGGCCTGAACGCGAGTTTGACCGAATTGCCCGAAGGGTTCATGGGATCGGGTACGACCAGGTCCAGTCCTCCGGCCCGGGCATGCCGCAAACCAGCTCCCGCGGAAGCGCCGAGCTCCGCGTCCAGCAGGTTGACCTTCCCCACGAAGGAAGCGACGAAGAGGTTCGCGGGATCCTTGTAGACATCCCAGGGGGCGCCGATCTGCTGCACCCTGCCGGCTGAGATGACCGCGATGCGGTCGGAAACCACGAGGGCCTCCTCCTGGTCGTGCGTCACGTACACGGCCGTGATGCCGAGCTGTTTCTGTACCGCTCGTATCTCGTCCCGCATCTCCACGCGGAGCTTGGCGTCCAGGTTGGACAGGGGCTCGTCGAAGAGTAGCACGCGAGGCTCTATCGCCATCGCGCGCGCCAGGCCGACCCGCTGCTGCTGTCCACCGGAGAGCTGGTCGGGCGTCCGCTTCTCATAGCCTTCAAGATGCACCGACTTCAGGGACGCGGCCACCCGCCGGTCGATGTCCGCCTTGGACAGCTTCCTTACGCGCAGGCCGTAGGCGACATTCTCGAAGACGGTCATGTGCGGGAATACGGCGTAGTTCTGGAAGACCATGCCCGTGTCGCGCTTGTACGCGGGCACTTCGTCCACGCGCTCGTCTCCGAGCCAGACTTCGCCCCTGTCCTGCCGGTAGAAGCCCGCGATGGTGCGGAGCAGGGTCGTCTTGCCGCAGCCGGAAGGACCGAGGAGGGTGAAGAATTCCCCCTTTTCGATCACGAGATTGACGTCCGACAGCGCTTTGGTCGCGCCGAAGCGCTTCTCAAGATCGACGATGCGTATACTGGTCATCTTGGGCCCGTCCTCAAGTTTCGGATAGGGGCAGCCCGGCGGAAGCCTTCCGCCGGGCCGCCCCGATAGTCTCCTGCTTACAGATCCGGAAAAAGTCTCAGAGTCCGAGTTCCATCGCGATCTCCGCGAATTTCTTGGAGAATTCATTCTTGTTCAGGGCCGCCCAACCGAAATCATAGGCTACGGTCTTGATCGTCGAAAGCGCGGGGAGTCCGGCCGGGTCCTTGCAGTCGGTGCGGACGGCGCGGCGGAACATGGAATCCACCAGGAGTTCCTGGACCGGTTTGGAGAGGCACCAGTCTATGAAAGCCTTTCCGGCCTCGGGATTCGGTCCGCCCTTCAGCAGTGCGATCCCGTCGGGCGCCGCTACGACGCCGTCCACCGGATACACGATCTTGACCGGACCGCCGCCCTGGACGTAACGGAACGCGTTGTCTTCCAATGTGATGCCGACGGCCTGCTCGCCGTCATTCACGAATTTGGGAACGGCCCCGGAACTGGCGGAAATGACCATGTTCTGCATGATGCCCTTGTAGACGTCCCAGCCCTTGTCCTTGTAGATGAGGAGGGTGTTGCAGAGCTGCATGTAGGAAGAACCCGATTTGTCCGCCCGGGCGGAAGAAATGAGTTTCTTCAGACGAGGATCGGCGAGGTCCGTCCAGGTCCTGGGCATCAGGTTCGCGGGGACCATGTTCGTGTTGACGACGAACACGTTCATGATGCCGGTGTATGGAAGCCAGTTGGTTCCGACCTTGAAGACATCCGCGATCTTGTCCCACTCCTTCGGGGTATAGGGGGCGAGTATGGCGTTTTCGGCTTCAAGCTGCTCTCCGCCGATGCTCCAGATGACGTCCGCCTGGGGATTCGCCGCTTCGGCCTTGGCGCGCTTGATCACGTCGCCCGAACCGAGCTTCACGTATTCCAGCTTGATCCCGGTCTCCTTCTCGAAGCGCGGCGCGAGGACGTTGATGATGGAATCCTCGTGGGCCGTGTACACGACGACCTTCTTGGGGGCCGCGGGTGCGGGTGCTGCCGCGGGCGCTGCTGCGGGCGCGGGAGCGGGGGCTGCCTTATCGGCCGCGGGGGACGCGAAGGCGGCGAGGGAAAGGGTGACGCAAACGAGGGAAAGCAACAATTTCTTCATAGAGACCTCCCTATAGTTCTCGTCCGCCGGCGCGGATGGCGAGGGCGGACGGATTAGCCTAACGTACAAGCGCCTCAAGTTCTCCCGAGAGGTCGGCCGCCTTGCGCTTCGCGCTTGGCCGTGACGCTTCCGTCGCTCTTGAGGATGGAGAACGGGGGCAGGAAACCGCGCACGGCGGTCAGGGGATAGACGGTCGAACCCCGTCCGATGACGGCCCCGGGGTAGCAGACGGCGTTGCAGCCGATTTCGGCCCCGTCTCCCAGTATCGCGCCGAATTTGAGCAACCCCGTAGGCAGATCGATGCCGTCGGTCCCCCTTACGCTCACCGCGCTCTTGTCGGACTTCTGGTTGGACAGGATGACGCCGGCCCCGATATGCGCGCCCTTCCCCAGGATGGAATCCCCGACGTAATTGAAGTGGGGCGCCTGGGCGAAGTCGAAAAGCACGCAGTTTTTGAGTTCGGTCGAATTTCCGACCACGCAGGACGCACCGACGAGGACGTCCCCGCGGATGAAGGCTCCCGCGCGCACTTCGGTCAACGGTCCGAGCACCGCAGGCCCGATGATTTCGGCGCGGGAGGAGATGACGCAACCTTCGCCGACGAGGACGCCTTCCCGCAGCAAACGGTAGCCGGGAGGCGGCTGGTTCAGAAGGGCTTGCACCAACGGCCCGATGAACGGGATGGCCGTCCACGGCCAGGCATCGGGTTCCAGGATGGCGACGGCCAGAGACGCCGACAAGTCAAGCAAATCGGAAGCGCTCAGGCTCGGCATTCCTTGAGTGTAGTTGCGGCCGGCTCCGGCAGTCAACGAAAACTTGCCAAAAATCAAGCCCGGGCGTATCGTGGACTCAGGCGGCAATAGCCGTGGTCGGCAATAGCCGTGGTCGGCAGTAGCCGCCCGCATCTTATCCCCGGAGGCATGCATGAATCCGACACCCGCAGTAGACGTATGGCGCGATGAGACTCTCGGTGAATCGGCCGTCAAGGCCCTGAAGAAGAACGGTTTCGATGCCGTGTACATCGCCGACATCAAAACCGCCGCCGAAAAAATACTTTCCTACGTCGGTAAAGACAAGACCGTCGGTTTCGGCGGCTCCATGACCGTGAAGGCGCTTCTGATCGCGGAGCGGGCCAAGGAAGCGGGCGCGATCATCCTGGACCATAACGCTCCCGGCCTTTCGCCCGCGGAGAAGCTCGCGATCATGCGCAGGCAACTGACCTGCGACGTCTTCGTCTCCGGCTCAAACGCGCTGACCCTGGACGGCGAGATCGTGAACGTCGACGGAAACGGGAACAGGGTGGCGGCCCTGAGCTTCGGTCCGGCCAAGACCGTTGTCGTGATGGGGACGAACAAGATAGTCCGCGACCTCGCCGAAGCCCAGGCACGGATCGAGACCTTCGCCGCGCCCATGAACAACAAGCGCCTGGACCGCCCCAATCCCTGCGTGAAAGCCGGAACCTGCCAGGATTGCTCGGGCGAGACCCGCATCTGCCGATCTTATCAGGTCCTCCGCAGGCGTCCCTCGCAGAGCGATTTCACGGTCATCGTGGTCGGTTCCTTCCTCGGCTACTGAGGGCGGCCGATCTGGGCGCCGGCCATCAGGAAATTTTCCGGCAACTCACGCTCGAATGCGGGGAATATGGCCCTCAAAGTTTCGCCATTGGAATTTTCCATAACGGCCGCGCTTTTCTCGGCGGCCTTCCAGAGTTCCCCGAGCGAGTCGCGCCGGGAAAACCAGAGGATGCCCAAATCCTGGCGCGCGGTGCTCCGTGAAGTGATCTTCGGTTCCTTCCGTATCTTTTCCGACAGCTCATCGAACAGGCTGATCATCGCGCGTCTCCCATACGATTCGTTCCGCGGCTACCCGAAATAAATCAGCTCCCCACAGTTCAAGCGATCTCGGGTCGCCGATAAAAGGCAGAACGTCCTCCGCGGCTTGTCTCCAATCGATATTCCCGATTCGGTCGACGAGAATGCGTCGCGCGTCGTCTGCGGTGAAAGCTGCTTCTTCAGGCCAGTTTCCGCTTTGCTTCATGCGAGCTTCCAGGTGCGGGAGGTCCGCCGGGACGGCTCGCGAGATAAAGAAAAGGAAGTCGTACCAGTCCCGGCCTTTTACCCGCGTTTTCCACGACCGGCAGAGGCAGGCGTGAAGTTTTCCCGCGAAAAGGCAGGAAGGCGTTACCAGGCGCACTGAAACGGGAAACGGTTCAAAAAGCGTTTTCATTTCCGATCTGATTCCTTCAGGCGGTTCAGTGTCGGTTTCAATCTTTATTTTTACCAGTCGATTCGGGGCGGCTAAAGATGAAATCCCTGGCGGAGCTTCGACTCTGATGAGAGAAATTTTCGTATTCGCCTTGATGAAGGCCGAATTGATTTTTCCTTCATTCTTGGCCGCCACGTCCACTGAAAAACCAAAGGCTTCGATCTCGGCGCGCAAGCCGTCCAACCGGTCCTCCAGCCTCCAGGACGGATCGCTCTTGATGAGGCTGAAATCGAGGTCCTCGGAAAAACGATCCAACCCATGGAACAAGCGCAGGGCTGTTCCTCCATAAAAAGCCGCATGGTCGAAAAAATGCGTACGCCAAAGCCCGGCCAATGCCGTTTCCTGAATGACTTCGCGGAGCGCGCGATCCCAGTCTCCCTGGCTTTGCGGTTTTCGACGTTCGATCATCGCACGGATGGCGTCATGCATGATTACTCCTCAGGAGTCTTTTCAAATGTACTTTGAAAGTGGCTCCAGGCATCCGTTCCGTATATTCTTCAAGAAGGTTTTGATCGAGGTCCCTGAAAAGGTCCCGGTCGATGCGGAGATCCTCGAAAAGCCTTCTTTCAAGGGCGCTTGCCGATCTGAGGGCTCCCGAGCGGTAGAGCGTGTCTATAAGCGCTTTTTCTGGCCGCGCTATAAGGTATCCGGAACCATCGCTCAACCGCTCCGCGGTCCAGCCGAAAACGAAGCCCTCCCGAGGAAGATGCCGATAGCTGAAACGTCCGAAGGGCGTATCAAAGTCGCGGTTTCTTTTTTGCGTTGCCGAGGTGACTGTTCTGACCGTTTCGGGGATAAGCCCCGCTTGCGCGAGGACATACTCGAAGGAGACGTAGGAAGGACCGAAAATCTTGTTGGCCAGAATCTCCAATGAAATCGGGCGTTTACGAAATTCGGGGGCAGTCACGTAGATGCCGGGAACGACCCCGATCACCACTCCGGTCTTCATCATACGGCTTATACGGTCACGAACGTTCCCCTTTTCTCCCGCGGCAAAGGCCAATCCGAGAAAATCAATTTCAGGCCCTGCTTCAGCAATACGTCGTATTTCATCCATCATGTCTTATATTATAAGACATAATATACATTTTTAGCAAATAGTTTTGCTTTGCGATCGATATGGATTCCCATATCTCCAGTACGTTCGGACGCTTGTATCTGATTGCATGTACTCCCCGGGGATGAGTGAGGGGGCGCGGGCGGGGAGAGAAGGGAGACCCTTCTCTTCCCCCCGCAAGCCTTTCTTGTTACTGCTTACTGCACGCGCCGCTTCTCCGTTGCATGCGCCTGACCTGCCGTCCGCTGGGGGAACGGCGGGCTGGCAAGACCAGCATCGCCGGCGTAAGCTCGTCGTATCCTTGGAGGTCCCCATGCAAAACGAGATACGATCCCCGATCGACTTGCTCGACAAAGAAGGAAGGATCCGGGAAGAGGGTTGGGCGCGTCATCCGTTCTGGAAATACGACAGGAGGGAGATCAAGGCCAGCCCCTTCCGGATCAAGGAGTGGGACTACTTTTCCGTCCTATCCGGCGACAAGCGTTTCGCCATCGGCCTCACGATGAGCGACCTCGGCTACGCAGGACTCTTCGCCATCTGTTTCCTGGATTTCGAAACGCGGACCTGCCACCAGATCGACTCCCTTTCAGTCATGCCACTGGGGAAAACTGGTTTTCCATCCGGATCCGATGAGGGGAGGATAACCTTCGGCGACAGGAAGTTGTTTATGGAGTTCAAGTATGCCGACGGCGTTCGGAGCCTGTCGTTCAGGGCTCCCCGCCTCAGGAACGCCCACGGAGACGAGGGGATCGAAGGCACCGTGATTCTTGTCCAGCCTCCGGAGCTGGAGAGCATAAACATCGCCACCTCCTGGGCCGAGAACCGCAGGGCCTTCTATCTGAATCGGAAGGTCAACTGCATGCCGGCGTCGGGAGGTTTCTCCATCGGGAAACGGAGATACGATTTTGACCCGGCCAGGGACTCAGGCGGTCTGGATTGGGGCCGCGGCCGCTGGACCTATGAAAACCGCTGGTACTGGAGCTCGGGCTCGGGCTATGTGGATGGAGTCCCCTTCGGGTGGAACGTCGGGTACGGATTCTCCGACAGAACGCCAGCGAGCGAGAACGCCCTTTTTTATGCCGGGAAAGCCCATAAGCTGACCGAGGTGGCCTTCCGCATCGACGAGAGCGACTATACCAAGCCTTGGAGTTTCTCCAGCTCCGACGGTCGTTTCGAAATGGAATTCCGGCCCCTGGTCGATCGCCAGGCGGCCACTACCATCGGTCCACTTAAGTCCATCCAGCACCAGGTTTTCGGCGGATTCACCGGTACCGCCCTCCTCGACGACGGAAAGAAAATCGAGCTCGTCGACTTCCTCGCGTTCGCGGAGGACGTGTTCAACCGGTGGTGAAAGGGAGTCTCTCACGATGGAGCCGGCAGGCGGGGACGAACCCTGCGTCAGATTCCCATCCTGAGCACGAAATAAAAGATGCCGGTGTCGGGCAAGGAGAATTGGCTGAGGATGGCGGCGTCGTTCACCGCGTAGCCGAAGTAGCAATCCGCCAAGCCGGGCTCGTCCCGCACGGCGCGTTGGCCGAACTCGACGCGAAATCCGAGGAGGTCGGAGCGGTCGCCGAAGGAAGCCAGGTACGAGGCACCCGCGCTGAGGAACATGTGCTCCACGGGCTTTTCGGAGAAGCGGCTCGCAAAGGAGGAGACGTCCAGCGCGGCGAACAAGCCCGCCGTATCCAATGCGTAGGTGCGGAAGTCGTACGCGAATTCCGGCTCCAGCGAGAGAGCTCCACCAAACAAGGTAAAATTCCGGCTCCTCATCCCCGCGGAGAACGAATCGGAAGATTCGATGAAGCGCAGGTAGGGGATGAGCGCGGTCCGGCCCGCGTCGATGCGGTATTCCGCGTTCAGGTAGTTAAGGCTCGAACGGACGAAATTGGCGAGCATATCGACGGTAAGCTTCTCGATGCCGACGGAAAACGACGCGTCGCTCACGGAGGCCCGGTTGAACCAATCCATGTCGGAACCCCGGACGCGCTGGTAGGTAAGGTCGAAGAAGAGCCCCGCCTTGGCCGACGCGTAGCCGATGTCGGTTTCCCAGGAGAGGAGGGCCGTGCCGATGTTGAAGCTGTCCTCCTCGCCGACCGAAAGGAACATGTCCGTGGCCAGAGCCATCACCGTATGGCGGACCCCGAAGCCACCCAGCTTTCCGGGGATCGAGACGAAATATCCGCCCTTGCCCAGGTAGAGATCGCCCTCGTACTCCGTCCCTTCGGCATCCAGGCGATAGGAATGGGACGCGTCATTGTAGACTCCGAAGGCGTAGCCGCCCAGGAAGCGGGTGAAATCGCCGTAGCCGGCCGACGCCCTCAGATCGCTCGCGTATGAGCGCTGCAGTTCGGCGACGTCCAGATGCTGGCGGGACTGGTCGACGAATTCGTCCTCCGTGAAGACGATCTGGGCGCCCAACGACGTCGCGAGCGCGAGCATGAGGCACGGCAGTACGCGGCGGACTCCGTTCGTACTGCGCGGCGCGGCGGAGCGGGTGGAGCGTGTATAGTGGCATGGGGACTGCGGCATGTTCGGTTCCTGTCGGGCTGGATGGGGACGGTTCGGAGTTCCGATGCTAGCCTGCGGCGGTCCCGACTCGAGGATCAGGGAAGGCGAACGAATCGAGGCCATGGGGTCGCCGCTGCCGCATCGACCGAGGCTCAACTTCTATAGTTTCAGCCATAGAGCCGGACGGACGCCGTTCTCGAAGTTCACGGGGTCTCCTCGGGGCGCTATCGCTCCGCGGAATGTCTCGATTCTCGCGGCATACGCCGATATGACGGCTTCCTTTGAAACGGCACCGGGGCTGCGGAGCCACCAGGAGCTAAGAAAGCCCTTCTCGTCGAGCGCTATCCGGTCCCCATTCTCCTTGAAGTACCTGCCCGACTCCTCTGACGACTTGAACGAGAGACCCTTCTTTTTCGGCTCCATTTCCGCGGGGAAATCCTTGAAGTACTTGGCCGCTTCCTCCAAACTCAGCAGGAAAATCATATCCTTGGTAACGTTGCCGCCGATCGAGCCGTACGCAGCGTTGCTCACCTTCGTCTGGATGATCCTCCCCTGCTCGGCGGCGCTGAATTTATTGAGGAACTCGTCGTTCAGGTACTTGCGGAGGGTGCTGGTCTCCCAGGTGACCTTCGCGTCCTTGACGTTGAACGGCCTGTCCTCGACGACGTCCTCGGTGATGAGGAGCGCCTTCCCGCCCTGCACCTCGAGTATGCGCCACCTAAACTTGCCGAACTCGTAGCCGCCGATTTCCTTGAACGCCGCCATCGCTTCGGGGTATTTCCCCGCGGCGAACAGGGCCTGGGCAGCCGGATATTTTTCCGCCCGCACCTTTTCTTTAGCCGCCTTGATTTTCTTTTCCTTGGCGGCCTTGGCTTCGTCCTCTTTCTTGATCATGGCCTCCTGAGCCTTTTCCTGCTTCTGGGCCTCCGCGATCGCTGCTTCAAACCTTTTATGTTCTTCCGCCTGTTCCTTCTGTTCGTCCGCCTGGCGCGCGGTCTCCACCTTCCGCTCATTGGCCGCGGCCAACATCTTGGCGAAGTACTTCGAGGCCGGCAGCGCGATCGCGATAACGATCGCGCCCGCGACGGCGAGCTTGACCAGGTTCTTGACAAGCCTGGAGCTCCGCTCCCGCTTCAGCGCCTCGGCGGCCATTTTCCCGGCCGTGGCCGCGCGGCCTTCCATCTCTACCGCCCAGCCGTCCGCATTCGAGAAGCCCGGTATCGACCTGAACTTGGCCGCCACGTCCCTGCACGCCTTCGCGACCGCGGCGAGGGACGCGGAATCCTTATTCGCTTCCTTCAGGCCCTTCGCGACCTGGACCGCCTCGTTGTAAACGGTCCACTTGCGGTTGGTTTCCATATGCTCCGCGGAGGCCGCGAGGTAGCCCTGCAGGACCGCCTTGTAAGCATCGTCACCGAAGCGCAGCGCCTTCTGGAAGCTGCCGTTCTGCGCAAGAGGAGAGTCCGCGGAACCCAGGTCGGCGGCATGCTTGACCTGGAGGGCTGCCATCGCCTTCCCGACGTAGGCCTTGGCGTTCTGCGGTTCCGCGTTGAGCACCTGTTCCAGGAGTCCGTCCGCCTTCTGCCAATTCCCGTCCTCCAGCTCGAGGTACGCCCGCTGCAACAGCGCCGCCGTTCCTCCGCCCGCGGCGGGGGCGGCCGCCGCGGCGACCGGCTGGGACTGCGCGGGGGCGAGTATTTTCTTGATGCCGCGGACCAGGTCCTGCATGAAGCCGAGCTTGCCCATGTCCTGGGCCTGCAGGTGCGAGAATTCGTCCGGAAGCGCGTAGGGATCGATATCGCGGTACGCGGGGATCAGAGTCTTCTTCGCGCCTCCCTTGATCAGCGCCAAGTACCGGCCCCACTCGTTCTTCACCCATGCCGCGTTAAAGAACTCCGGTTTGGTGCCGAGGACCACCATGATCTTCGCGGATTGCAGGGCAGCGAAGATGTAGGGCTCGTACGCGCTCCCGAGCTTGTCCTCCAGCGTGACCCGCGCGAAGAAGACTTTGAAGCCTTCCGCGGTCAACTGGTGGTACATATCCAGGGCCAGTACGCTGTCAGGCGTACGCCGGCCGTTGTCGTCCGACTCCTTGTAACAGATGAAGACGTCGAAGGGTTCCTCTTTACCCGATATCTCAAGTATCCCCTTCTGGATGCCGTCGATGATCCTGGCCTCTTCGACGTACAGGCTCCGCTGGTTGTCGTCGGCGTGGGCGAGCGCCTGTTTGTAGTCCTCGTCGGCGAGCACCGAGGCGAATTGGGTCCTGTTGCAGGTAGGGATCCTCCTGCGCGTCGCGGGGTCCTCGACGTATTCCACACCGTACTTGCACAGCACCAGCGACCAGTACGCTTCCGAGTCGCCCCTATCCTCGTTCAGGATGGAATCGTAGACGGCCGACGCCTTATCGAAGTCGTTCTGCCGACGGAAATGGTTGGCACGTTCATAGAGGTTGGCCCTCTTGTCGTCGTCCAGCTTCGGCAACGTCTGTTTCGTGCCGCAGTACTGGCAGGTTCCGACGCTGGAGCGCTCCTGGATGTCCAAGTCGCCGCCGCACATCTTGCATTTGAAGATCATAATTGTTTTCTCCCGCTTCGATCGTTACTTGAGGAGCTTGCACTTCCGGTTGCGTTCCGCGATCAGCTGTTGGAGCTCCGCGCAGAGGGCGAGCGAAGCTGTCTTGTCGGAGCCGAAGCTTCCGCCCAACTCGACCACTTTTGCTTCTATCCGGTTCTCCGCCGCGGCAAGCTGCGGAGCGCTCATGGGGTCGCTGAAGCGGATGGCCTCGGCGATCACCTTCAGCTCCTTCCGGAGATCCGCGTCCGGGGTCGCCGTGGCCATCGCCTCTATGTCGCCCTGCAGGGATTTGATATAGAAGACCTTGTCCTTCACCTTCGCGTCCAGGCGCTCCGCCTCCCCTTTGCCCATCTCCGCACCGATCAGGCCGATGAGGACGATCGCCAGAAAAACAACGTTCAGGAGGATCTCGTACCGGAACGGAATGAACGGGATAGCCATTTCCAGGAAACCGGCGACCACTTGAACGATCAAATACGGCAACACCACGTAAGCCATCGGGATGCCGTAGAATTTGCTCTTCATCCCGTCGCGGCCGAAGGCGTACGCGCCGACCAAAGCAGTGAAGAGGATAGCGAAGGACGCGGAACCATACCCCGTCCAGAAACCGCCGCCCCGGTGGAAAGGAAGCACGAAGGCGATGATGTTGAAGACCGCGAGTACGATCGCGTCCACGACGAGGAACAAGCCCAGGTTCTTGGAGAATTTCATGATGCCACCAACCTTTCCGTCTACAAATTGCTGAGGAGCTTCTTCCGCTCGGCTTCCCACTCATCGTCGGAAATCAGGCCGGAGTCCTTCATCATCTTGAGCTTCTCGATCTTTTGCTTGAGGGCCGCCATCTCGTCCACCGGCTGCGGTGCTTGGGACTGGGGCGGCTGCTGCGGAGCCTGCGTCGGCGGCATCTGCTGCATCGCGGGGCTGATGGAGTTCGACATCATGCCGGCCATGGACGCCCCCACGCCTCCGGCGATCCCGCCCATCATGCCGAGGCCGATCCCGGCGCTGGTGAAATTCCCTACGCCCTCGTTCTGGGCCGCAAGCTTTGAAACCTCGAAGGACTGTTCCTGCTGGTAGGTGTACCCCTCGAGCTGCCGCTTGGCCGCGAGGGCTTGGGCTTCGATGATGGTCCGCTGGGCATCCGTCTGCTGGTCTATGATCCCTACCGTTTGACGGTTCCTCGCACGGGCGATCTCTCCGTTCTTTCTGAGCAGGAACTGGTAATCCGGATCATCCTCGGGCTTCGCGATCTGCTCGACGAGGAACCTCGCCAGGGTCAGCCCGTACTCGGCGAAATCAGGCAACAGCTTCTGTCGCAGGGTTTCGGAGAAATCGAGGACCTTCTCGTCCACGTCGAAGATGGAGAATTGGCCGCCGCGCATCACCGCGCCCAAATGCGACTTGACGTTCACCGTGACGATTGACCTGAATTTCGAGGCGAGCTGGGTCTGCTCCAGCAAGTCCTCGGTGCCGACCATCTTAACGAGCAATTTCCGGGAATCCTCGACGCGGAGGATCATCGTGCCCGACGCGCCGATGGACAGGGGAATTTGGGACTCGGGGTCGGTGTACGTGGTCCGGCTGCTCGTCCCCCACTTGATTTCCTGCTGGTCCGTCTTGTTGACGAAATAGACTTCGCAATGGAACGGCGTCTGCCCGCCGGTCGGTAAATTCAGGAACTTCTTGAGGAAGGGTATATTCTGGGACTCCAGCGTATGGCGTCCAGCGCCGAACAGGTCCAGCGCCTGACCGTTCATGAAGAACACGGCCTCTTGCGATTCGTGAACGGTAAGCTGAGTTCCGGTATTGAAATCCTCGATGGGAGACTTCCAGACGAATGTGCTGTTGTCGCCTTCGTACTTTATGTCTTGAACGATATTGGCCATACGAATTTTCTCCTGCCCACGGTTCGGCGGGCCATTATCGGGGCCAGTTCGATGGAGTGTCAAGCAATAAAAAAATAGAAACGGGTAATACCGCCGGAAGAACCGGGCGGGAAGACCGAATGATTCCTTCGGCCAAGCAGGAGAATGCAATCGAGCCGGTGTCGCGAAGGGATGGCGGCTCGACAATCCACGCAATAGGGTTCAGGAAAGCTTCAGCTTATCCTGTCTCCGCGCAGCCGCGGATCATGGAATCGAACCTACTCTATCCGGAGCGCGACGTCGCGGTCTCCGTCAAAAGTGAAGGCGATTTCCTCGAAACGCGGGGCGCGGGTCATCGGTTTCTTTCCGTTCCAGCTCATGCCCCAGGGCTCGGTCGGAATGCCGAAGATGCCGGTATCCATCTTCCCGTTCCCGTTGGCATCCAGGAAGGCCTTGATCCCGTAGACGCCGTGCGGCAAATCGCGGATCTCGTGAATGCATTCGCCTTTTTCGGCCATTTTATCATCGATTATTATGAGCGCGTTCGCGACGCCCTTTTTGGTATCCTTGAAGTTTTTTTCGTTCACGACGATCAGGTACAGCGGACCGCTTCGGGCGCATTCTATCCGGACGCGGAGCGTTCCGGTCGGAGTTTGGGCTCCCGCCGGGTGCGCGGCCGCGAAAGCCCCCATCAGCAGCGCCATCGATATTCCTTTCATGCTGATTCCTCGCTATATCAAGTTGACATATAGCATGATCATATATATTATTATGATATGTCAAGAGAAAACCGATCCAAATTCGCCATTCTGGGCTTCCTGGATCTTGCGCCGATGTCCGGTTACGACATCAAGAAATTCGCGGCCTACAGCCTGTCGCACTTCTGGAACGAAGATTACGGCCATATCTATCCGACTTTGCGCGCCCTGGAAACCGAAGGCCTGGCGGAGAAGTCGACGGAGGCAGGACAGGGCAAACCCGACCGCCACGTGTACGCCATCACCGGAAAGGGACAGGCAGTTCTCAACGCGTGGCTCGCCGCTGCGCCGTTGCGCGCCAATCTGAGGATCGAATTCCTGTTGAAGGTATTTTTCGGTTCGCGCCTTTCCCCGGACCGATTCCGCGTGATGCTCGTTACCGAGGCCGAATCCTGCGAGCGCGCCTTGGAGGAACTGAAGGCAACCGGGGTTCATCTGGAAAAGGAGATTTCCGCGGGCGGGGAGAGGGCGAAAGAAGCGCGGTTCCAGCGGATGAGTCTGCGCTACGGGGTCAAGTATTACGAGGCAACCCGCGATTGGTGCCGTGAATCAATGGAGGATTTATGAAGATAACCGTGCTCGGCGGTAGCCCGAAAGGCGAAATGAGCGTAACCATGGCGTATGTAAGTTACCTGAAAAAACGCTACCCGGAACACGAATGGTCGGTGGAGCAGGTCGCTTCGCGCATCGCCCTCCTGGAAAAGAACGAGGAAATATTGGCCGGGGTGCTGGGATCCGTACGGGAATCGGAGCTGGTCCTGTGGGCTTTCCCCCTCTACATCCTGACCGTTTGCTCGCAGTACAAGCGCTTCATAGAGCTCGTGGCCTCCCGGGGCGGCGTTTCGGCGTTCAGGGGCAAGTATGCGGCAAGCCTTTCCACTTCCATTCATTTTTTCGACCATACCGCGCACGCGTATATCCGCGAAGTCTCCGAGGATTGGGGGATGCGCTTCACCGCCTCTTTTTCTCCGGCTATGAACGATTTGATGAAGAGCGCCGAACGGTTGCGGCTGGACGCGTTCGCCGAGGAAGTTTTTTTCGTCGTCGGAAGCTCCCAGCCCTGTCCCCGCCGCTCGGCCCCGCTGCGGGTTGAGACGTCCCGGATATCTCCGGCCACCGCCCTGCCGCGGCTTCCGCCGCCGCGGCAACATCCGGCCTCTCCCTCCCTCCGTGCTGCAGTCCTCGTGGATTACGGCGATTCCGGGGCGGGCTTCATGGCAGATCGGGCAGCTCTTTCCCTGGGGACCTCCGTTGACCGTATCGATCTGGAAACGCTCGGCTTGCCCGGACACGGCTGCCTCGGTTGTCTGCGTTGCGGGGCCGGGGAGTGCGCCTACGAAGGGAAGGACGCGTATATCGAAGCGTACCGGAATCAAGTTGGGCCCGCCGATATCCTGGTTTTCGCATGCACGATCCGTGACCGGTACTTGTCCGCGCGGTGGAAAGCCTTTCTGGATAGATCATTCTTCAATACGCACAGGCGGACGCTGAAAGGGAAGCGGATCGTGATCCTCGCCTCCGGCCCGCTTTCCCAGCTTCCCACCCTGAGGGAAACCCTCAGCGCGTATTTCGACTGGCAGGGCGCCCAACTCGTGGAGTTGGTGTCCGATGAAGCCGGGTCCCCCGAGGAACTCGGGAACCTTATCGATGCCGCGGTTTCCCGGGCGATGCGGGCGGCGCACGAGGCGCGACAGTACGCGACGGGCGCGACGGTGCCGCCGGCCGGCTTTCTCGGCGTCGGCGGCATGAAGATTTTCCGCGACGAAATCTACGGAGGGCTCAAGATCGTTTTCAAGGCCGACCACCGCGAGTACAGGAAGACAGGCGAGTACGACTTCCCGCTGCGGAATCCCTTGGCGGGCCTCGGCGTATGGCTGGGATATTGGATCACGTCGATCCCCTTCATCCAGCGCGGAATGCGAAACGGCATGACGAAGTTCATGGTCAAGCCCTATGAAGCCGTTCTTTTAAAAACGGCGCCGAAGAGCGCGGATCGGGGATGACCGCCAGGTGTGCCGGGACGCAGCCCGGGTGTCAGGCCGGACGCGCCGGCAGGGTCGAAGAAGATCCTCGCCTTGGCCGGCGCGGGGGAACGAGGAGGGAGGCGAGAGGAGTGCGGCATGTCAGGTTACTGTCGGCTGGGCGGGGATGGTTCGATGTCCCGACGTTGACCCGAGGCGGTGAAATCGACAAGCGTGGAAAAGGATAAATTCCGTACGCGTGCCGGGAATGGCCCAAACCGGAAGTCTGTGATGAAGACTACGGTGCCAGCAAGCGGGAATCCGCGCTATCATGTTTGGCGCGATATCCGCGGGCACCAGGCATCCTTGAACGGCCCGGCGGGGACGAACCTGGGGCAGAGGCCTATTCCCGCTCGAAGAAGTCGATGCCCGTCCCCCGGCTTACGAAAGGCCGGAGCCCGGACGCCGCGAAAAAAGAGCCGAAGGAGTAGTTTTCGGCGGTATCGAGGTTGTCCTCCAACCCGCCGTTCGTCCATGCCCGCCTGACGCCTTGGCTGGAATCGAAAGTGAGGGATCCCGCCATCCCGAGTCCTCCGTCGGCCTTCGGGTAGTAGCGGCCGATCTGGCATACGCGCGGGAAGAGCACCCACACGAAGCCGACCTCGTCGACCGCCATCGGCCCGGGCCGCAATTCCCATCCGTAGTTCGGGTTAATCCAATTATCTACGATGCGGCGGTAAGGATCTTCATCCTCGTAGCCTGCCAGAAGCGCGAAGGGGACGACGTCGCCGACCCGGGCGGCGAGGTCCAGACGGCCGACGCTGCCGTACGGGGAATCCGCCGAGAAGGCCGCGAAAAGGACGTCCCCGGCCGTCGTCTCTCCGGGGGCGAAGAGCAGGGAAAGGTACCTGGGCGATAACGTACGGGCGGGATCTTCGGGGCAGGAAATCGTCAGGGGGCCGTCCACGGCGCCGGCGGTCCCGGCGAGGTACAGCGAGCCGTCATCGAAGCCCAGGGCCGCGCTCCCGTCGGGGAGTATACAGACCGAGTAGATGTTCGATCCCGCCATGGTGTTCCACCTCTCCTGATAGGTCAGGAGAGGAGCCGTCTCCGGATCCGTAAGGACGAGGCGGTACAGGTTGTTCCACTGCGCCAGGTAGACGTCGCTGCCGTCGGTCCAGATTCCGGAAAAGCTCCAATCCAGGAGGCCCTGGTCGGTCGTAGAAATCGTCGCCGGGAGTTGAACCCCCGTCGCATCGTCCCGGCTCCAGATCTTATGCGCGCCCTCGTCGAGCACGAGGGATCGGGAGGGCCCGACGGGAGCGATGCCGCGGATGGAGCGGTACTCCCCGTCAACGGTCGTCCTCCCGTCGAAAAGGACGGAAACCGGCGTTCCGTCGGATCGGATTTCCGCGATCGAGATCGTCCCGCGGTCGTTGAGGTAAACCGTGCCCGGGTGCACGGCCGCGAGGCTTTTCAGGTGGATGGATGGATAATCGGCGATATTTCCGTACGGTGCGTTCAGGAGCGCAACGGGGTTCGCGGACATTTCGAAGAAGGCGGCCGCGTTCCCGAGATCCCGATCGGCCAGCAGCAGGAGACCCTCCTCCCCCGCGCCCGCGAAGAACGCGACGTTTCCGGAATACGCGCCATCGACGGGGGCGTTCGCGGTCACGGCCGCGCGCGAGAATTCCTCGGTGCCCGGATTGTAGAGGTATTGCCAGGCGATAATATCGGAAACGGGATCGTATATCATCACGCCGGCGTTGCCGCCGTTCGGTACGGACGAGCCGCCCCAGAGGGTGAAGGCTACGCCGTTGCCGTCCTCGTCCAGGCAGACGGTGCGGTATTGGTCGAAGAACGCTGAGGAGGGTGCCGCCGCGAGTACGTAATCGTATTGCGAAGGGTCGCCGGGATCGTCGCGGAGGCGGCAGAAATACCGGTGTCCGTCGCTGTCGTTCCGAATGCACCATATCTCGCCCGAGGCGGAAAGCATCGGGTATTCGTAGCGGTGCCAGCGGTTGTACTCCCCGGTGTCGAAGAGCACGGTCGTTTCCCGCGTCGGGAGATGAAGCCGTACGATGCGCTGATCGCACGCGAGTACCAGGGTCGAGCCGTCCGCCGAGAAAGCCGCTCCCCCCAGGTAGTAGATGTCGTCGTCCCGGATGAATTCGAAGTCCCGTCTGCCTTCCGTCATATCGAACAGGACCAGGGTGCCCGTATCGTTGTCGCGGAGCGCGAGGGTTCCTCCGTCAGGCGAGACGGCGAGGAGTTCGGCTTCCCCGAGCCCGGAGGCGGCGCGTCCCGAACTCCCCGCGTACCGGAACGAAAGTTCAGGATCCCGCGGGTTGACCGGGAACTCCGGTGCCTCGAAGAAACGGCAGGCGGTCACGAGCAGGGCGGCCGCGATCGCGGCCGCGCGGGAGAGGCGGGGGGCGACGGTACGACTCGGCATCGACTTTTCCTCCGGAAACCGATTGTACATTTCGAAATATCGGCTCTATTCTAACAATAGAATGAAAGATCGTATACGTCGAATCCGCTCCGTCGCCGTCCTCTTCCTTTTGGCCGCCGCCGCCGCCCACGCCCTCGACGATTACCGACCCCGCATCGCCGTCGTGCCTATGCGCAATCTCACCGGGGATCCTGCCTACGACTCCCTCTGCCGCGCCGTGGACGACACGGTCGCCCTGGTGCTCCGCTTGCTGGGGCCCTATTCCGTGGTCGACGTCTACGACGAGCCGGTCCTGGCGGCCAACGGCGTCGGCAGATCGTCCGCCGACGTGGACTTGACGGCCCTCGAGGACTTGGCCGCGGCGCTGAAGCTGGACGAGATCGTCCTCGGTTCCGCTGCGAAGAGCGATGAGGCGTACCTCGTCTTCAACCTGAAGCTCTACAGCGCCTCCGGGAGGAAGCTCGCCCACGACACTGACGCGGCGGCCGAGACCCTCTTCGACGTGCTGGAAGCGGCCGACGGCATTACCGCAGCCCTCATCGGGAAGTTGAGCGACGTGCATATCGGCTTCGGGGAGCTCAGGATCGAGGAAAAATCCGGATTGGGGGGCTACGACGTCTACCTGAACGACGAGCGCATCCGCAACCCGCAGACGATGCTGAAAAAGGTCCTGAACGGCCGATATTCCCTCACCGCGCGTCAGGACCGATTGAGCGAAAACGAGGTGGTATTCCGGACGGACGTCGAGATATTCGAGGACCGGACGACGGAGCTTTCGTTCGCGCTCCCCGGAGCGTCCCGGGAGGAGTACGCCTTACTGGACCGGCGGATCGACGAACTCATGGACGCGACGACGACCGGTTCGGGCCTCGAATCGGCCCTGTCCGCGATCTCCTCTTTCCAGTCGGTCGTGAGGGCGGCGGATTTCGACGACGGGCTGTGCGGCAGGGCCGGGCGAGCCCTGGAGGAAGCGGGCGCCCGCGCGGGCGGACTGCTGGCCGCCGCGGTCGCGGAAGGCGACGCGGGATACGCGGCGAGGAAACCGGATTTCGCGGGCGCGCGGGAAAGGTACGCCGCCGTCTCCCGCCTGCTTAACGATACCTACGCGTATTCCCCGGCGTTCTTCGAACCCTACACGCTGCCCACCAGGGTCCTTCGCGCGAAAGACGGGACGGTATATACGCTGGGCCGCTACTTTTCCGGCGGAGAGGTCGGCAGCCGGCTCTACCGGGTCGCGCCGGGAGGCGATCCGGTCGCTCCCGCCGGCGGCGAGATGACGACGCCGGCGGTGGACGCGGACATCGCGATCGGAGCCGATTCCCGCCTGCGCTTGCTGGACGGAGAGCGCGGGGTCGTCGTCGAGTACGACGGCGCCTTCGCCGTCATGGGCGAAAGGGCGATTCCGGACTTCAAGAGAGAAGGCGATGCGACGTCGGTTTCCCGACTCGCCATCTCGGACGACGGAGTGTACTACATCCTCGCAGCCGGAGGCCCCTACGTTCTCGACCCCAAGGGGGAACGCGACGCCGCTGCGGAGAAGTCGATCGCGCGGGCCCTGCCGCCCTCGGGGAACGTCGCATCCTTCTTCTTCAACCCGGACGGGGAGCTCGTCGCCTTCGACCCCGAAGCCGGGGCCATCATCCGCCTGGACGAGATCGGACGCCCTCTCGTGCCGCCCGCGGTATTGCGCTGTTCAGCCGGACTTTCCGCCATCGCGATGGACGGGGCGGGATCCATCTACGCGGTCGCGCCCGAAGAGAACCGGATCTATAAATTCGCGCCCGACGGCGAGGAGATCACGCATTGGGGCGCCTACGGTTCGGGGGATCAGGCTTTCTCCCGTCCGGAGGGCATTTTCGCCGAGGCGGACGGCGCCCTCCTGGTCGCCGACACGTACAACAATCGCGCCCTCCGCCTGGTTCCGACTTCCCCTCCCCTTGTCATCCCTTCACTCGCGCGGATGGGCCCCGTACTTGTCGACCGCGAGAAAACCGCGGGGAAGGCTGCCGCACGGATGGAAGCCGAAAGCAAGGCTTCGCGTCCCCTGCGCTCCTTCGGCGACCTCCTCGGCTTCGCTGCTTTCGCCGGTGGCGCCGCGGGCGCGACCTGGCTTTCCGCCGTCGAGACGGCGGCCTATTCCGACGCTTTCTCTTCTTACGGGGCCACCGATGAGCCTGAGGAGCTGCGCTCCTATCGGGATGAGATGGATGCGTCCTGGGCGCGTTCGAGCTACGCGAAGCTGGGCGCGTGCGCCTTCGGCGCGGCATCGGGCGCCTTCCTCGGCTCTTTCTTCCTGGACTCGTGGGACGAGACGACCCGCTACGGCCTCACGGTTCGCCTGCTGCGTTCGCGGGAACTGGGCGCCGAGTACGAGATCGACCGGGACCGCTATCGCAGCCTCCGCGGCGCTTCGGCGTTCGGCGCTTTGACGGGCGTCGCTCCGCCCCTCGTTTCCGCCGGCGCCGCGGCCGCGCTGTACCTCTTTGCGCCGGATTCCGAGCCCGTTTCCGCGCTGGCCCTCGCCGCAGCAGGAATCGCGGTTCCTCCCGTCTTCTCCCATCTGTACGGCGGCGAGTTGGACGTCGGACTTTTCCTGGCGGGCCTATGCGCGGACGCGCTGGCCGCAGGCTCGATCTACCTTGCGATGGACGCGGCGTCGCTCAACGAACCCTTCGACGCGGGCGGCGATCCCGTCGCTTCCATCCTCGCTGGCGCGAGGGCGAACGCTCCGCTGCTCCTCATGTCGGCCGCGTTCGGGCTCAGGATGGCGGCGGGTATCCACGACGCCTCCAAAGGTTGGCTGCGCGCGAAGGACTACAATGCGTTCAAGGCGGTACGAAAGAAGGAAGGAGTCTCGCCGCTGTCCGTATCCGTACTCGATCCTGCCTACGGACCCGGCGTCTACCTTACCTTAAGAAATTGACGAGCGAGTAGGCGTCCCAAGCAGGCCATCGGGCGTCCGCGCGGAGCATTTCCAATATCCGCTCGATCTCGCTGTCCATGAGCCAGCCGTTCAGCCTGTAGTTGTACCAATTGCCCGCACTGACCGAGACGTGGTTGCGGAAGAGGATCACGGAATTCGGCTCCACATAAAGGGAACCGAGATTCCTGTCATGCCTGTCCGTCCATGTTCCGCCGCGGGCATTCTTGCAGGAGATCCCGCTCAGACGCACCCGGTAGGTTCCCGGTACGAGGGAGACCGCCGCGTAACCGAACTCGTCGTTTAATATCGCAGTCGCCGATTTCGCTCCCGCCCGGTCCAGGCTTTCTATCGAAAGGACCGCTCCGGTGACCGACATTTCCCGTACGACGAAGTACTTGACGCTGCCAGTGAAGACCACGAGGCTCTCGTCCGGGCTCGCGGGCAGCGGCAGGGTCGAACAGGATACTAGGCCGGCGGTCAGGAGCGCGGCCAGCGCGAGGACCGTGCCGGCTCCCCGTAAGGCGCGTCGCGACGGGCGCGTACTCATTTCTTCCCCTTCAGGCCTTCGATCGAGACTATCGAAAGCCTGCCGTCGGCGAGAGGCACGTAGGCGACGCCTTCGACCACGACGGGGGCTGCGCTCGCGGTCGCCGGAAGCTTCGCCTCGCCGAGAACCGCGCCCGAGGCGCCATCCAGCGCGACGATCCGGCCCTTGTCAAGGACTACGAGGATCAGGTCCCCCGCGATCACGGGAGGCGCGACGGCGCCTTCCACGGGCGCGAACAGCTGCGCTCCGTTCGCCGCGTCCAGCGCGAAGACCGTCTTCTTGGCGAAGGCGTAAACGCCGCGCTTGGAGCAGGCCAGATCCTGGTACACCGCGCTCTGGCCCCCGCCGGGAAGCTGGATCGCCCAAAGCGCCTTGCCCGCGGCCAAGTCCACGGCCGCCACATGGCCCTTGCGGCCCGCGAAGTAGGCGACATCGGCGATGATGCGGGGCGCCTGGGCGACTGACTGCACGACGGAAGTCGGGATGGACCTGACCACGGAGCCCGACGCGCAATCCACGATGAGGAGTTTTCCTTCCTGGTCCGCCAGCACTATGGAGGAACCCCAGGCTACGGGCGTCATCAGGGAGCCGCCCTCGATCGGTATCTTCCCCGAGAATGCTCCGGTGGCTTCGGACGCGGAAAGGATTCCCTCGTTCGTCGTCAGGTACACCGAAGAGCCCGCGACGACCGGGCGGCGTCCGAAAAGGTCGACAGCGGCGGGCGGTAGCGGGCTGCGCGCTGCGATGGCTCCGTCGGCGACGGAAACGGCGACAAGTTCCTTGGTGCCGGTGAACCAGGCCTTTCCGCCGGAGACCGCGACGGCGCCGTTCTCGTTCGGATCGTTCGCCGTCCGTGCGCTCCAAAGCGTCGCTCCCTCGGAGGAAAGTCCGTAAAGGGTACCGGCCCTGTCGGCAGCGACGAGGGACCCGCCGACGGAGGGCGCGAGCGAGACGAGCTTGACCGGTGAGACCGGAGCCGTTCCGAGCAGAATCTTGGCAGCAAGCACCGCGCGGACGGGCGCCTGGCTTGCGGTGACGACGATATTCTCTTTGAAGTCCTCATAACCCTTGCGGCGTACGAGCACTTTCACCGTATCTCCGACAGGGACCCGCGTCCGGTATGATCCGGACCCGACCGGCTTGCCGTCAAGCTCGATGAAGGCGTCTGCGGGTTCCGCCGTCACGGACAGTTCCGCCCTTTCGCGTTCCAGCTTGACGACCGTCCGCTTCGGAAGCGCCTCGCTACCGAGGAGTTCCACCGTCTCGGTAGCGTATCCGGCCCGCGATATCTCCAATGCCGCCCTCTCGCCGTGGAGGAGGGTCAGCTTGAGCGGGGATCCGGGAAGCGCCGCGCCGCTGCGCGAGACCGACGCGTCGGCGGGCGTCAGGGACAGTTCGGTTTCGTAGCTCGCCGGCTCCAATTCCAGGACGAGCTCGTTGCCGGTGCCCGAGACCGTATGCGATACGGCCGCCTTCTTGTATCCGGGGAGGGAGGCGGTGACGGATAGCCTGTCGCCGACGGGATAGGAGCCATCGAAGCTCCCCTTCCCGACGCGTTCCGCGCCGATGAGGATGACGGCGTCCGCGGGCTTCGTCCGCACCGCGACGGCGGCCATGTCGCGCTCCAGGTTAATGAGGTATTCCGTCTGCGTAAACTCGCCGACGGATACCGTTACGGACTTGGACGCGAAGCCGGCCTTGCGGGCTTCGAATACGGCCTCCGCTCCGAGGGCGAGCTCGCCGGTCCAGGAACCGACGCCGATCGCGTTTCCGTCCCGGACGATCTCCGCGTCCGCGGGCACGGTCTTCACGTTCACCTTTTTCGGCAACGCTTCAAGCTCGACCGTGAAAGACGCGCCCTCCGCTCCTGCGGAGGCGGGGACGACCAACTCGTAGTCGCGGGGGGCGTACCCCGCGCGCTCGATGCGGAATTTCCGTACGGAAGCCGGGGGATAGAAAGCCCGCAGCCTGCCGCGGGCGATCGGCGCGCCGTTCTCCAGGATATCGGCGTCGGCGGGAAGCGCCACGAATTCCACCGCGACGGGCTCCGTTTCCTGCACTCCCATGGCGGCGAAGGCCGCGAGCACCGCCCGGGACGACTCGGTAGCGGGCGCGGGTTTGGGCATCAATGCGGTCGCGGCAACGACCAGGCGGGTCGAAGCCTCGATCCGCGCGGTATTCCCCGACTCCTCGCCGGTCGCCGCCTTCGCGGCCATCTCTTTCATGGCGGATTCAAGCTGCGTCGAAAGTATCTCCACCGTCGCGGGCACTTCGACCCCTACTGCAAGCTCTTGGTCTACGGTGACGACGGGCGCGGAAGCCAGTATCGCACGTTCCAAATCCGCCAGCAGAGGCCCGGATTCAATCCCGGCGCGATCGGCTAAATCCCGGATGTCGAGGGCTTTCGGAAGGGCTACGACAGAGCCCTCCCGCACCGTGACTCTGGTACCGGCCGCGTCGGTCCGGACGCCGAATTCGGTTCCGCGGACGCCGCAGATCGCCGATTGGGTCCTGACCGTGAAGGAGCCGTCCCCGGAGAGTTTGGCCACCTTGCACAGTACGTTACCGGTCGCGAGCTCAAGGCGATTGGCGCCGGAGGCAGGGTCGGGGCTTACGGACGCGATAGCCAAACGGGAGGACGCGGAGAGTTTCACGACCGCGGCCCTTCCGAATTGCAGCTCGCAGGTGGAACCCTCTCCGGTGGCGACGACGTCGCTCGCGCGGAGCTCGTCGCCGATGGTCGCGGGTCGTTCGGTGCCCGTTGAGAAGACTGACACCTCGCCCGAGGTGAAGGTGACCGTCACCTTGGAGGCGAGGTCGACTTTCGCCGCGGCCGGCACGGCCGGCGCTTCCGTCTGCTTCGGCGCCTCGGATCCCCTGCCGCAGGCCGCAGCCAGGAGGCAGGCGAGGAGGACGGGAACCGATACGCGCATGCGACGGGAAAAGCGAAAATTCGGGGAGGGATGCATCTTGCGATCTCCTTTTCGGTTATCTCGGAAAGGATAACACGCCGGACCGGGAATCCTCAAGTTGCGCGGAAAAATGGCGCGGGGACGGCGGGCGGCGGGATGGCGGGCGGCTCCGAACGCATACCCGCGTCGAGCCCGGTAGTATCCCGTCGAAGCTTGACGAGGAAACCCTCGTCAAGAACGCCTTCAGCATGCGCCTCTCCCGAAAGAGCCAACTGCCGCGGAAATACAGGGACAGGTTTTCCCGCCAGGTGTTCGGGATTACTTCCTTATGGGTATCCCGTTCCGACCTTCAGACGGTGTGCAGCCAGACCCGCATCTCGCCGGCGCCGCGGTTACCCCAGGCGTAGTAGGGGACCAGGTTGATGTCGCAGGCAGTTCTGGTTGCCGGCAGGGTCGAATAGAGCGGGCCGTCTTCACCGGCCTGGATGCGCCATCCCCTGGCCCGGATACCGGCCACGCCCTCACCCAGGCCAGCGGCGGGCTCCGTGACCAACGGGGCATCCGGATCAAGGACCAGCAGGTGCAGGTCCGGGCCGTTGTCGGCTTCCTCGGCGCAATAAACCAGGGGACCGCGCTGGACCGCCACCAGGCCGGCGGTTTCGCGGACCTTGGGATGCGAACGCAGGAGCCGGATAGGCAGCGTGAATTCAAGCCGGACGGCATCGCCGGATCGCCATTCCCGTTCAATTTCCAGATAACCTTCCTGGTTGGTCCGATGGGCCGATACTGCCCCGTTCACGGAAAAGTCCGCCGGGCCGGCATGTTCCGGCAGCCGCATGCGGAGGGTCCAACGGCCTTCTCCGGCCGGCACATCCACCAGCCGGAGCCGGATGTCGCCTTCCCAAGGATAATGGCCGTCCTGCTCGATCCGGATCGGGCCGCTGGCCGCGGGCAGACTGGCCAGGCTGGCCGCGTATTGGTGGACCCAAATGCCGCTGGAGTCATGGCTGTACTGGAATTGGCTGACCGAGCAGACCAGGCGGGCGATGTTGGGAGGGCAACAGGCACAGCCGAACCATCGGATCCTTTCGGTCTTGACGTGGTCGTGGTCCTTGCGGGCCCTGGCCACTCCGGGTACGACTTCAAGCGGATTCACATAGAAATAGCGGGTGCCGTCGAGGGAGATGCCGGACAGCGCGCCGTTGTACAGGGCACGTTCCAAGGTGTCGGCATATTGCCGGCGCGCTGAGGCCAAGGTCATCCGCCAGGCCCAGAAGATCAGGCCGATGGCGGCGCAGGTTTCGGCGTAGGCGGTGTCGGGAGGCAGGTCCCAGTCGATGGTGAAGCGTTCGCATACCGCTTGGGAACCAAGCCCCCCGGTCACGTACATGCGCCGGTTGACCGTGCTTTCCCAAAGGCATTCCAGGGCCCGGCCCATGGTCGGATCACCGCTATGCCGCCACTGGTCCGCCATGGCGCAGAACAGGTACATGGCCCGGACCGAGTGGCCGTCGGCATGGGCCTGTTCGCGGACCGGGGCATGGTCCTGATAGTAGTCAGCCTGGTGCCAGGGATTTTCCCCGGTCACCGGCCATGCCAGGACCTTGCCGTTGTCGATGACGCCGGGATGGCGCCCGCGTTCTTCGACGAAAAAGGTCGCAAGATCCCGGTAGCGGGGCTCGCCGGTCAGTTCGAACAGGCGCCAGAGGGCCAGTTCGATCTCCGGATGCCCGCAGTAGGCGATGGTTTTTTTGGGACCCTTTCCGAAATGCCTGTCCAGGTGGTCGGCGTAACGGATCATGATGTCCAGGAAACTCCGCTTGCCGGTGGCTTGGTAATAGGCGATGGCGCCCTCCATCAGGTGGCCGCCGCAATACATCTCGTGGCCCATGGCGAAGTCGGTCCATTTCTTGTCGGGGGCGGCCATGCTGAAGTAGGTGTCCAGATAGCCGTCGGGCTCCTGGGACAGGCCGATCAACTCGACAACGCCGTCGATGATGGTTTCCAAGGTCGGATCGGGACGGTCGGTGAGTCCGTAACTGGCCGCTTCGATCCATTTGCCGATGTCGCTGTCCTGGAAGATCAGGCCATAGAAAGTACCGTCGGAACGGCCGGAAGCGATCCGGAAATTTTCCACGGCATGGCTGGGTTCGGCGCCGGGGATCTGGTCGTTGAGGGCCTTCCACTGGTAGGGAATGACTTCCCGGGTGATGTTGTCGATCCGCTGGCGCCAAAAACCGCCGGTTATCCTGATGCCGGCCAGAGGCAGGGCTTTCATGTCTTTCATTTACCTTATTCCTATACCAAGCGTCACCCGGAGGGGCGCCCTTGTTTGATTCAACCCTTGATGCCACCCATGGTGAGCCCTTCTATGAAGAACTTCTGGGCGATGAAGAACACCGCTATCAACGGGGCGACCACCATGGTGGCGGCGGCCATCAGGATGTGCCAGTACGAATTATATCCGGACAGCAGCGACTTCAGCCCCAAGGCCAGGGTGAACATTTTGCTGTCGTTCAAATAAAGCAGCGGTCCCATGAAATCGTTCCAAGTGTTGAGGAAGGTGAAGATCACCAATACGGCTATGACCGGCTTGGCCATCGGCAGGATGATGCTGACGATGATCCGGGGATAGGAAGCGCCGTCCACGACCGCCGCTTCGTCGAACTCGAAGGGGATCGTCCGGAAGAACTGGACCAGCATGAAGATGAAAAAGGCGTTCCCGAAGAAGGCCGGAACGAACAGGGGCAGGAAAGTCCCGAGGCCGCCCAGCCAGTTCCATTCGATGAAGGTGGGTATCAGGGTTACCGACGTCGGGATCATCAGGGTGCCGATGCTCAGCGCGAACATCAGGCTTCGTCCCCGGAACCGCAGCCGGGCCAGGGAAAAGGCGATGATGGTGTTGGAAATGACCGCACCGATGATGTTCATGACCACCAGGAAGATGGTGTTGATGTAGTACCTGCCAAAGGGAATGACCTTGAAGGTCTCCCGGTAGTTCTGCCATTGCGGCGTCTCGGGGAGCCATTTTGGGGGATAGGAGAATATTTCCTGCATGGTCATCACGGAGCTGCGCAATTGCCATAAGAACGGCAGCAGGCAGGCCGCGGCGCCGACGCAAAGCGCCCCGTAGGTCAGGACGCGGACGGCGGTATATTTCATGCGGGTCATTTTTTGTCTCCGCTATAGTAGACCCAACTCTTGGACGATTGGAACACGATCAGGGAGATGAGTACGGTAACGATCAGCAATACCAGGGCCAGGGCATTGGCATAGCCCATCTTGGAGAATTGAAAGGCTTGTTTGTACAAATGCAGGACGTAGGTGAGAGAGGCGTTGGACGGCCCTCCGTTGGTCATCACATAAGGTTGGGTGAAGGTTTGCATTCCGCCGACTATGCCCATCACCAGGTTGTAGAACAGGATGGGACTCATGAAGGGCAGCACGATGTTGCGCATCCGGTGCCAGGCATTGCCGCCGTCGATGGTGCAGGCTTCCATCAGCTCCTTGGGAATGTTCTGCAGGCCGGCCAGGAATATGATGACGATGTTGCCGACGCTCCACAGGCTCATCAGTACCAGGCTGGGGATGACCAGATCAGGATTTCTCAGCCATTCCTGGGTGGGCAGACCGAGTCCGTCCAGCATCAGGTTGAACAGGCCGAATTGGGGATTGTACAGGAACATCCACAGGGCGGTCGAAACCATGACCGGTATCAGGGAGGGCAGATAGTAAATGGTCCGGAAGATGCCCATACCCTTCACCTTGGTGTTGAGCAGCAGGGCCATCGAAAAGGCCAGCGCCAGCTGCAGGGGAACGCTGGTCAGCGTATACAGGAACATGACCGAGACGGATTGCCAGAACAAATGGTCCTGGAAGAACATGAACCTGAAATTTTCCAAACCGATGAACTGGGCCGGCGAGATCATGTTCCATTTGAAGAGGCTCATGAATACGGAGACTCCGACCGGAAAAGCTACCCAGAGCGTCAGTCCCAGGGTGAGCGGCAGGATCAGTATCCATCCCCACAAGGTCTCTTTTTTCAGTTTCATCGGGACTCCAAAAAGGGGGGAGCCGATGCTCCCCCGCGGTGCGCGTCACAGGAAGTATATTACCAGGTGCCCTGCAGCAGGCCGGACTTGCGGATTTTGTCGGCGGCGGTCTTGAGGGCGGTTTCGGCGGAAGCCTTGCCGATCCAGACCTTGTCCAATTCAGGATTGATGTACTCAGCCCAGAGCTGGTCATAATTCTTGATGCCGATAGGCTCGGCCCGGGCGACGGTCATCGAGTCGACGACCGCGGCCTTGAAGCCATCGGGGTGGGCCGGGTTGGACAGCCACTTGTTCAGGTCGTCTTTGTTGGAGTACCAGGAAGCCTTGGTCGGCATCCACAGGCCGCCGGCATAAAGATTGAGGGTCTTCTCCGGGGTCATCATCCACTTCTGCAGCTTCCAGGCTTCCTCGGGATGCTTGCTGGTCTTGTAGACCACGTTGACGCCGGATATGTAGAGCTGGGCAGGCTTCTTCTGGATGGGCAGGGCGCCGACCCCAAGAGGGAAGCTCATCTTGGCAAAGTCCAGCATTTCCCAGGCGCCTGAGATGTAGAAGGCCAGCTGGCCGTTCTGCATCAGGACCTTGGGGTCGGTGGAACCGGCGGACTGGTATTCGGTGCTTCCGGGTGCGGACATGACCTTGTTTTTCAGGCGCAGGTCGGCGAGGCGCTGGATGGCCTGGACGGTGGCCGGGCTGTCGACCAGGATCTGCTTGCCGTCGACCGAAAAGACTTCGCCGCCGTTGCTCCAGATCGCCGGATACAGCATGCCTGACCAGACTTCATGGTTGACGCCGAACTGGGTGATCTTCTTGGGGTCAAAGCCGCTGTCGCCCGGATGTTTGCCGTTCTTGTCGACGGTCAGCATGGTCCAGTATTTGACCGCCTGGTCCCATGTCCAGGCCTTGGTGTAATCGGTGGGCGGCAGAGGCACGCCGGCGGCCTGCAACAGCTTCTTGTTGTAGTACATGACCTGGGCTTCGGCAGCGGTGTACGCGCCGATGATCTTGCCGTTCTGGGTGATCCAGGTCTGTGCCAAATAGTCCTTCTTCAAATTGTCCTTGGCGATATAGGTGGTCAGGTCGAGGAAGAATCCGTTGCTGCCGTATTCATGGACACTCTCGGGGCGGAAGTATCCAACATCAGGGAGGGTGTCCGATTCAGACATTGCTTTGAGCTTGGCGTCGAATTCGGCCTTGGTTCCGGGGGCAAACAGGGGATTGACGGTTATGCCGGGATTGGCGGCCTCAAAATCCTTGAGCGCCTGTTTGGTGGCCTCATCCTCGGCCGGGCTACCCCAATACATATAGGAGAGCTTGACATTGTCCGCAAAAACGCCGCTTGCGACGCATCCGGCAAGCAAAAGGACGCATATTGCTGACTTGATTCCTTCCTTCATTATTATTCCTCCTGATGGAACTTCCCATCGGTCTAGATTATCAGCCTCATTGACCTGCGCCGTATACTGCCATAATATCTACTTTTGGTGACGCATTCCGACTATTGCCGCATCGGAATTGGAGAGCTCCCATGCACTACTTCCAGTTTCCCGGCTTTCGTTCCCTGCATGCCGACAACTGCGGTTGCGCCATGCTTTCCCCGCCATGGATCCACCCGCGGCGCAAGTTGGGCTCCTCGGTCCTGATCGTCGGCTACCGGGGCAGGGTGCCGATCGTCAACATGGATGAAGAGTACTGGATCGCCCCGGGGACAGTCACGTTGCTGCCGGCCGGTCAGATACATTACGGTTCGCAGGCGATCAGCGCGCCCGCCATGTATTTCTGGTTCCATTTTACCACGCTCAAGCCTCCGGTCATCGTCGAGGCGGAGGAAGCGGACACCATCTTCAGCGATCCGGCGATCACCTCGCACAAGCTGGATGGCGCGGCCCTGCTGCCCCTGCATTTCATCCTGGAGGACGCGGAGCCGGTCCATCAGATCTTTCATGACCTTTTGTATGAACAGGAAAATCCCTCGTATACCAGCCTCAAATTTCAGATCATGTTCCAGGGCCTGATCATCCGCCTGACCGAATGCGTCATTGCCGGCCATCAGCCCGGAGCGGCCGGGTCGACCCGGACCAGCGTAGCCTACGATATCGTAACTTGGTTGACCGAACATCTGACGGATCCCAACCTGTCGATCAAAATGATTTCGGCGGCCATCGGGCTCAACCCGGATTATGCCGGCAGGCGTTTCAAGGAGACCATGGGCCTGTCGGTCGGCGAGTACGTATTGAAAAAACGTGTGGAAATGGCGATCCGCTTCCTGCAGGAAACCGGGGAAACGGTCGAACGGATTGCCGGCCAGTGCGGCTTCGGCACCGTCCGCAATTTCCTCAGGCAGTTCAAGGCCGAGCGCGGCATGACGCCGACCGAAATCCGGAAGCGGCATCGTATCATGCATGTCAATTCGCTCTGAGGCATGGCCGGCGCTGTCCGCCCGGTGGCCGGTTTCATCCGGCAGGATGAACGCCTACCATCAGAGTGCCGGATTCAGTACAGGGAATTTGCGGAATCCCCAATACCTGATTTCGTCAGACCATGGACGCCCGATTCGTAACGATTGTGTCACCACCGGCTCCAATACCAGCGCGACATTCCCGTGAAGCCACTGCCCAATTTGACACTCGAAACGGGTATTTTGGTATCAGGGACGACCGCCCCTGAATGGACAAAGGTATCGATAGTAGTCGATTATGATCGATGATATGAAGCGCAGAAATTCAACCTCCATTCTCACATGGTCGGGGCTGGCAGTATTACCGGGCGTTCCCCGCTCGCACCGCCCCGCCGATGATACTGGCCGTGAGGAGTATCAGATAGGTTTCGAGGGCGAATGCGAGAATATGCTGCGCTCCTTCGGTCTCAATCGCCGGAATCCGCCCTCTTTACGGATGAATGCCCGCCAAGCGATCGTTTCCGTTTTTCCGGGCATTTCCCCGCCGGTTGGGACCGAAAGACCGTATTCCCGCTCCCGCGCGGAAGTACAATGTGACCGGGAACGGGGAAAGCAAACATGGATCTGAAAGACATCGAGTATCTGATGATGCTCGATGAGGAGCGTAATATCACCAGAGCAGCGGAAAGGCTCGGGCTTTCCCAATCGACCGTAAGCAGTTTCTTGCTGAACCTGGAAAAGGATGTCGGAAGCGCGCTGTTTATCCGTCGCCGGAATACATTGATACCGACCGGGACGGGGGAAATCTATCTTGATTCGGCCAGGCAAATGGCCAGCATCAAGATGCATACTTATCAAGCGATCCAGGCGATCGGCGATCCCGCGGCGGAGAAGATTTCCATTGGCGCATCCCCGAACCGGGGGTCCCATATCATGATGGACATTTATCCGGAAATCATGAAACGATTCCCGCGCCTGAAGTTGGAAATTCTTGAAGGCAATGCGGAATCACTCCGCAAGAAGCTTCTGGACAATCGGGTGGACATGATACTGAGCGGAATCTCATCTCTGTCCGATCAACGATTCTCCTTCATAAAAATGAACCGGGAAGAGATTCTGCTAGCCGCCCATGAATCGTTTCCGCTGGCCATGCGCGGAAAAACGATTCCGGGCTGCCTTTTCCCCGTTATAAGAGTCGCCGACGTATGCGATACCCCGCTCGTCCTCATGAGCGAAGGAACCGCGATACGGGATCTTTCGGATAGTTTCCTTGCGCTGAAGGATTTCGAACCTACGATCATCTGCGAATCCGAGGATATACGCTTTGCGTGCAACCTCATCCAGCGCGGGGCGGGGGCGGGATTCATTCCTATTCATTTTCTGCGGGAAATGAAGAACACGAAGGCTTTTTCCCTTGAACCACGCAGTTTTATGGATCTTGGCGTATTGCACCTCAAGGGCAGGATTCTTAATTCGGTGGAGAGGTACGTCGTCTATCTCATCTACAAGCTCGAAGCCAGGGCATCGCCGGGACTGTCCCCCTTGACCGAAGAAACCGCTCGGCTCATCCGGGAATTCGAGAAGGCGTAGCGTATGGACTTGCGGCAATTGAGAAATATTATTGCGATCGCCGAAGAAGGCAATATCACCCGGGCGGCGGAGAAAGTGTTCATATCCCAGCCGGCGCTGAGCCAATTGCTGAGAAAACTCGAGCACACTCTCGGCACTCCGCTGTTCATTCGGGAAGGAAAGAGGGTGATTCCCACCAGGGCCGGCAAGATATACCTCAACGGGGCGCGGGCCATCCTGAATATCGCGAAAGCGCTGGACCAAAAACTGGGAGAGACAACACGGAAGGCAGAACAGGATCTGAGGCCTACAATCGGGTCGCCGGACCAGTAGCCATCGATTCTGCTTATACAAGGTATTCAATAATAATATTGGCTATTTATTTAATCCCCCCTTAACATAACCTGACGAAAGCATATAACCGATCTTTCCACCAGAAGCAAGAGTACGCCCAAGCGACTATTTCAGCCGGAAGGCGCTTTTGTGTAATTAACTATCGATTCTGCGTATGCTTTTGTCAAAACGAATTCGTTCCAGGAGGCATTGAAATGAAAAGACCCGCATCGGCTTTGATTATGGGCTTACTGGCCGCCGGCCTCGTGTGCGCAAACGGACAAGGCCAATCGGAAACGGCGGACGCCGCCCAATTGCAAAAGACTCTGACTATGTACGTCGGCGCCAAGGCCGGAGGCGCCAGCGACATAGCCGCCCGTACGCTCACTACCTACCTGCAGGCATCGACGGAAATCAATTGCGCGGTCGTAAACCAGGATGCCGCGGCCGCATACCAAAGCGTCCTTTTGGCCAAACCCGACGGTACGACCTTTACCGTACAGCACCCTGGCATCATCGTCTCCTACCTGGCAGGCGGAATCGACTTTGATCCCCGGGAGAAATTTTCGGTCATCTGCGAGTACGCCGACATGGGCGACAACGCACTGATCGTTCCCGCGAAGGCGCCATATTCGGACATGAAGGAATTCGTCGATTATTGCAGAAGCCATCCCGGAGAGGTCTCCGCCGCGATCGCCACGAACTCTACTTCCCAGTTGATCATGGGTCTCGTTACCCGGGCCACGGGCATCAAGCTCAAGTTCGTTGAAGCTTCGTCCGAATCGGACAAGCTCACCGGCATTGCCGGAGGATTTATCGGTTTCGCCAATTGTTCGTTGAAGAACGCCAAGCAGTACGAGGAAGCCGGGATGGTCAAGGTAATGGGGACGTTCGGCTCGGGTAAGGACAATAATCCGAGATACCCCCAATGGAAATCCCTGCCGCAACAAGGCTACGACGTAACCATAAACGGGCGGGTCTTTCTCTTCGCTCCCGCCGGCATCGACGACAAGCTCGCCGAAGCCTATAACCTGGCCTTGAAGAATATCGTGACCGACAAGAAGGCTTCCGAAACGTTCGGCGCCCTGGGCGGCAGCATCGTATGGGCCGATCTCGCTACGTCTAGGAAGAACTTCAATGACGCGTTCGATGAGTTTAAGCAGATAGCGGACGAATTGGGAATGACGAAAATAAAGTAGGCCGCGGAAACGGGTAGTCTTTTTGATAGTCTACCCGTTTCCGGTTTTTTAGACCGAATAGCTCAAGAGGTGACATAGAATATGCGTTTTCAAGAATCAAGATCGAAAAAGGACATCATCGGCGGATTGCTTTTCGCCCTGCTGGGCGTTGCGACTCTCGCTTTAACGACCCGAATACAGGTCAGGCCCAACCTGACCGAACCGGGTGGTCGCCTGTTTCCGAACATCGCAGGCGTCGGATTGATTCTGTGCGGAATAGGCATGGCCCTCTACCGGGAACCGTCCAAATCCAAGCGGAAAGACGGAGAAGAGGGGGAATTGCCTTTCCTGGACAAGGAGGGGGCCAAGAGGCTGCTCTTGTTCTTCTCCTCTCTCCTGTTCTATTTCCTGGCCCTAAAATATCTCGGTTTCCTCGTCGCTACGCCCTTCGCGTCGTTCTTGTTCATCAGGTTACTGAAATCCGAACGAAAGGCGTCGATCCCTGCGTCGATCGCGCTATCCGTCGGGTTTACCGGCCTCCTGTATTTCTCTTTCAACTACGGATTCAATATCTACCTGCCCAAGGGCATGCTTTTTTAAGGAGCTTGCGGTATGGATCAATTCTTCGGTGCCTTTCTCCCTTTATTCCAACCCTTGCCTTTGCTGCTCCTGGTCTCCTGCTCTTTCGCCGGTATAATTTTCGGCGCTATTCCGGGATTGTCCGGGGGCATGGGCGTTTCGCTGCTGCTTCCGCTCACGTTCGGAACCGATCCCCTGCTCGGTTTCGCGGCGATGATCGGCATGTGGGTTGGCGGCGTCTCGGGAGGATTCATCGCGGCGGTGCTGATCGGAATTCCGGGAACGCCGTCTTCGATAGCCACCTGTTTCGACGGGTACCCCATGAGCCGGAACGGCGAGACCGTCAAGGCGCTAAGTATCGGCATCGTCGCGTCGTTCATCGGTACGTTGGCCAGCACGATCATCGCCGTAATCCTGAGCCCGGTAATCGCGAGATTCGCCGTCAAACTGGGACCGTGGGAATACTTCTCCCTCTGCTTCTGCGCGATGATGCTCGTATCCTCCTTGTCAGGGCGAAACATCTTCAAGGGCATGGCCGGTGCATTGTTCGGGCTCCTACTTTCGATGGTCGGAACCTCCGTCATGGACGGAGTCCACCGTTTCACGCTGGGAACACAGTACCTGAAAAGCGGCGTAGACATGGTGACCATGATGCTCGGTATGTTCGCGTTTCACCAGATCGCCATGGATTACGCCGGCGGAACGCAGGCTTTGCCGAAAGTTGACGCGAAGATCAAGGGTTTCGGTTTAAAACTCAAGGACGTGACGTCGAATATAGGCGTCATCGTCAGGACCTTCCTGATCGGCCTGTGGATCGGTTTCCTTCCGGGTATGGGAGCGGGAATCTCCAACATTCTGGCATACGGACACGCGAAATCCACTTCCGGGAATCCGGAAAATTTCGGAAAAGGCGAACCGGCCGGCGTGTGGGCTTCGGAAGTTTCCAACAACGCCTCGGTCGGCGGCGCGGTCATACCGATGATATCCCTCGGCATTCCTGGAGACGGCGTGACCGCCCTTCTCCTGGTCGGCCTGATGGTCCACGGGCTGCAGCCCGGCCCGCTTTTCCTGATGAGCAATCCCGAAACCGCCTACATGATTTTCGCCGCGATCATAGTGTCGGCGTTCATCGTGCTGGCGATGCAAACCTTCGGTATCCGTTGGTTTCCGAAACTGCTGGGAGTCCCCTACCATTATCTCTTTAGCGCGATCCTGATCCTCTGCTTCATCGGAGCCTTCACCAGCGCGAACAATATCGTCAGCATCTTCGCCGCAATCCTATTCGGCATGATCGGAATCCTTTTGGATTACTTTGATATACCTATGGGCCCCATGGTGCTGTCATTCATTCTCGGAAGTAAAATCGAGGAATACTTGCGCAAGGGAATCAGCTATACCGATGAGGGAATATCGGCGTTCGTTACCCGGCCGGTTTCCCTTCTGTTCCTGCTGCTCGGCGTCGCCAGTTTCGTTTGGCCGTTAATCAAAAACAAACTCGCGCGATCGGGCGGCTCAAAATTTAACGCCGAAAAGACCTGAAAGGCCTGAAAGGCGAAAAGGACGACATCGATGATTGACACAACCGACGAAGAACGCCTGATCGCAAACAGCTTGCGGGAAACGGGGCGGGGTTCCGACGAGTTTCCCTCCGCTTACGTACGTTACCAGGATTTTGTGGAAAAAGAAAAAAGGGATATTGAAACCTCCGGGGGAAAGACGACCGTCTATATCCTGAAGTCAACGGATCGGAAATCCCGGGCCCCCGTCCACATCTATTTGCACGGCGGCGGATTTGTGATCGGACACGGGGAAAGGGATCTCTACTTCTGTTCCCGTTTGGCCTCCCAAACGCGCGGCATAGTCGTGGATATCGATTACAAACTCGCGCCCGAATACAAATACCCTGTCGCATTCAACGAATCCTATGACGTGACGAAATGGGTCTTCGATAACATCGACCAGCTCGGCGGAGATCCCGATGCGGTTACGATCAACGGATATAGCGCGGGCGCAAACCTTGCAACCGCCGTCGCCCTGAAAGCGATCGAGACGAGAGATTTTCAGCTCCGAATGCTCCTGATGAATTATGCGATCATCGATCTGGTCACAGACCCTGGGGAAAAGGGGGCCGGCGAAGGTTCCGTTCTCGCCGAACGGGGGCGCTTGTTCAACAGGCTCTATACGGGAGACGACCGCGAAATCATGAAATCTCCGTATGTTTCCATGCGCTTCGCCCAAGACGGAGCGCTCGCGCGTCTGCCTGAAACCGTAATCGTTACGGCCGGAAGAGACTCGCTCCGTTTCGAGTGCGAGGTATTCGCCAAGCGCCTTATCGAACTCGGCGTCAAGATCACCGCCAAGCGATTCCTGGATTCCAACCACGGATTCGTCATTAATTGCGCAAATCAGTGGGATGAAGCCCAAAAAATGACGATCGGTATCCTGGACAAGTTGTAGTCTGCGTCAATTCGATGTTCCCGGAAGCGATTGCCTACGGGAACATCGTCCATTTTTCCTTTCGCGGAGTCAAGGTTCTGCCGAGTATCCGACGGAGGATTGGCTATTGGATTTATCACACCGGCAGATCGCATTCGCGATACCGAAAATCCTGCGGCTTTGGCTTCAAAGCAATCTGCGGTTATTCGGGAAGAGTACGGCGACATGTTGGCCGCGGCGAAGTTCTTCATGTCCCGGCTGATTCCTTCCGCCGTTCTTCCATAATCGCGGACGTACCATAAAAGCTCCATAACAAAACGTTATGCCTTCTTCATCCCCCGTTTATTCGTTTTCGCTCTCCGGACGGCTAACTTCGTCATGAAACGGAGGCAACCATGTCAATCATTTCCCTCAGCGGCGTCAAGAAAACCTATCCCCTCGGCAAGACGGAGGTACGCGCCGTGAAGGGCGTAGATTTCGAAATCGCCAAGGGCGACTTCGTCTCCATCGCCGGCCCGTCCGGCTCCGGGAAGTCCACGATATTGAACCTGATCGGCTGCATCGACACGCCGAGCGAAGGCAGGGTGGAGATCGACGGCGTGCATACGGCGGATATGAAGGACCGGGAAATCACCCTGCTGCGCCATCGCACCCTCGGTTTCATCTTCCAGTCCTTCAACCTGATCCCGGTCCTGAACGTGTTCGAGAACATCGAGTTTCCCCTGCTCATCGGAAACAAACCCTCACCCAAGGCGGAGCGCAAGGCATGGGTGGATTTCCTGATCGAAGAGGTCGGCCTTTCCGCCTGGACCAGACACCGCGCGAACGAACTTTCCGGCGGCCAGCGGCAGCGGGTGGCCATCGCGCGGGCCCTGGCGACCAAGCCCAAGATCGTGCTCGCCGATGAACCTACGGCGAACCTGGATTCCGAAACCGGCGAAGCCATCATCGAACTCATGAAAAAGATGAACAGGGACCTCGGCACCACCTTCATTTTCAGCACCCACGACCAGAAGATCGTTGACATCGCCGACCACGTGATACGCCTGAAGGACGGCTTGGTTTCGGAAAACTACAAACCTGAGGGCGGCGGAAAATGATCGTCCTCAAAATCGCCTTCCGGAATCTGGTCGAGCACAAGACAAAGACGGCCATCATCGGTTTCCTGATCGCCTTCGCGATCGCCTTCCTGGTCGCGGGCAATTCCGTCATGGACAGCGTGAAGTCGGGCATGCGCGAGAGCTACGCGGAGAACTATACCGGGGACCTCATCGTTCATGGGGTTTCCGACGAAGACTTCTCGCTCATCCAGATGGGACCCGGCGCATCGGACATGCCTACGGTGCCGGCCTTCCCGAGGCTCCGCGCCGCTGCGGAAGCCGCGTCCTCGGCGGTCTCCGTCCTCCCCCTCGTCTCCGGCGCCGCCTCGATCAGCGTCGACGAGGAAGCCGCAGGGATGGCCTTCCTCTGGGGCGTCGACTTCGCCGACTACGCGCGGATGTTTCCGGACAGCCTGAGCTTCGTCGAAGGCGGTTTCCCGTCGGCCGCGGGCGCCTTCGTCCTTTTGTCGGAGACGGTGCGGGACGAGGCCGAAAAGGAAACCGGACGCAGGCTCGGCACCGGCGACAAGGTGACCCTCGGCGGCTTCGGCGCGGCCGGCGCCAGGTTGCGGGAGGCCACGGTAACGGGCGTCTTCAAATTCGAACGGGGGGGCGCACAGCTGGAGCGGGTGTCCATCGTGGACGCCTCCACCCTTCGATCGCTGAAGGGAATGACGGTCGCGTCCGCGGCGGGGGCTCCGGCGTCCGCGGCCGGAGCCGCGGACGTCGCCGTCGCCGGAGCGGAAATATCGGAGGACGAGCTTTTCGGCTCGGGCGAACTGACTTCCGATGCAGCGTCGCCGGCGGCGGACACGCCGGCGGCGGGCACTCCCGCGGGCGCCAACGCGGGCTTCGACTTCGACGGCATACTCGGCGACGTCTCGGTGCGCGACAAATACGCCGCGACGGACTCGGACGCCTGGAATTTCCTGCTGGTCCGCCTCGGCGACGAGGCGGCCTTCCCCGCCGCGAAGGCATCCATCGAATCCGCGATCGCCGAAGCGGGCGTGAAGGCGGAAGTATCGGATTGGCGATGGGGCGCGGGACTGGTCGCTGAATTGGCGTATTCGATCCAGATCATCTTCAACATCATCGTGCTCGTCATTTCCGTCGTCGCCGTCATCATCATCATGAATACGCTGGTCATCTCGGTGACGGAACGGATCCCGGAGATCGGCACCATCCGCGCGATCGGCGGCAGCAAGGATTTCGTGCGGTCCATGATCGTATGGGAGACCCTTTCGATTTCCGTCGTTTTCGGATTCCTCGGTATCCTGGTCGGAGCTGCGGCCATCGGCATCGCCAATCGCGCGGGGATCGAATCGGACAACCTGTTCTTCCGGTTGCTGTTCGGCGGTTCCCTGTTCCGGCCGCTCCTCTCGGCCGGAGCGGTCGCCGGGAGCCTCGCGGCCACCGCGGCTATCGGGCTTTTATCCAGCCTGTATCCGACGGCGGTCGCCCTGAAGATCAGCCCAGTCAAAGCCATGCAGAAAGGCTAAGGAAACAACCATGAACCAATCCCTTCGCATCGCGGCGCGCAACGCGGGCCGCCAGAAGAAACGCAGCTTCCTGCTCGGCGGCGCCGTCGCGTTCGGCTTCCTCGTCATAACCCTCGTCAACGGCTTCACCGCCGGCATCGTCTCCACGGTGAAGGAGAACTTTTCGTACGCCTTCGGCGGCCACCTGTATTTCTCGGGGGCGGTCGTCAGCGACCGCGGTTCGGAGATCGCCCTGATAGAAGACGATTCCGCGGCGGTCGCGGCCATCGCCGCCCTCGGCAAGGTCGCCGCGGTCCACCGCAGATCCCACGGGACGGGATCCCTGTACTTCGGCACCGCGGAAGAATCCCAACGGATCGTCGGCGTCGATTTTTCCGACGAAAGCGATTTCCGGGAAAAACTGGAAATAAACTCCGGTTCGCTCGCGGATTTGGAAAAGCCCGGATCCCTCGTGCTTCCCGACGAAACCGCGCGCAAGCTCGGCGTCGGTTTGGGCGAGACCCTCATCTTCAAGGTCCCGACCGTGACCGGACAACAAAACGTCGGCGAATTCGTCCTCATAGCGACCACACCGGGCGGCGGTCTGGGCATCGGGTCAGGCTATACAGGAAAAGCGGCGCTCAACGAGCTGATCGGACTTGAGCGCGACGGCTTCCAGACCATCAACGTCCATCTATCCGACGTAGCCGGGACGGCCGCGGCCGCTGAGCTCGCGCAGGCCGAACTGGCGCGCCGCGGGCCGGTCGAGCCGCGGGACGAAGGCGGCGACGTATCGTCCAACATGCACCAAATGCGTCGCATGATCGGCATGGGCGGGGTGAATTCGGTGGACGCCGAGGAACGCTGGGAAGGCACCAAATTCACCCTGACCACCATCGAAGACGCGATGGCTCCGGTATTGTCCTTAGTGAAGGCCCTGGACGCGGTTTCCTTCGGCGTCTTCATCGTCCTGATGCTGATCATCATGGTGGGGATCCTCAATTCATACCGGATGGTCATGATCGAACGCAGCGCGGAAATCGGCACCATGCGGGCGATCGGCGTCCAAAAGAGCGGCATCAGGGACATCTTCCTCTGGGAAGCGCTGACGGTCTCCGCCGCGGGCGCCGCGGCCGGGTTCCTGCTCGCGCTGTCCGTCATCGCCCTCGCGTCCCTGGCCGACTTCTCGGGCGCCAGCTTTTTCACCCTCTTCCTGTCCAAAGGCCGCCTCGTGTTCCTTGTCGCTCCCCTGGCGAGCCTGAGGAACTTCCTGATCCTCTGTTCCATGAGCCTCGCGGCGGTATACCTGCCGGCGCGTGCAGCCTCCCGCCTGGAGCCGGCGCAGGCGCTGCGCTCGAGCTATTGACCGAATCCGAAGGAGCCTTACCATGATTTCCGATACCATCAGGCGCGCGGCCCTGGCCGCCGTCCTCTCGCTTTCCGCCATGGCCGCGGGAGCGCAGGCCCCCGATTTTCCCTCCATCCTCAGGACGATAGACGAACGGAGCAACTTCTCCGGGCGCGACTTCGCCGCGAAGATGCGTTTCGCCTCCGACGACCCCGAAAAGGGCAGCGAGATCCGCGCGGCTCGGACCTTCCGGAGGGACGACGACGACGCCTTCCTTATCCTCTTCCTGGAACCCGAGTCCCAGCTGGGCCAGGGCTACCTCAAGGTGGATGAGAACCTCTGGTTCTACGATCCGGAAAGCCGGAAATTCACCCACAGTTCGATGAAGGAGAACCTCCAGGGGACGGATGCCAAGAACTCCGACTTCGGCCAATCCGCCCTTTCCGCCGACTACAAGGTAACCGCATGGAAGGAAGGCAAGCTCGGCGCCTACGAAGCCTGGATCGTCGACCTCGAGGCGACAAACAACGAGGCGACCTATCCCTTCAAAAAGGTCTCGATCTCCAAAAAAGACGGACTGCTGCTGAAGAGCGAAGACTACTCGCTCTCCAAACGGCTGCTCCGGACCTCCTACTACACGAGCTACGCCAAGGCCGGCAATTCCTACGTCGCCGACAAGATCCTGTTCGTCGACGCCCTCGTGAAAGGCAAGAAGACGCAGATCGCGATGACGGAAATCTCGGTGGAGCGCCTGCCCGACTCGGTGTTCACCAAGGCCTACGTGGAAAGGGTGAACCGATGAGGAGCGCCATATCGGCGGCGGCCGCCGCGCTCGTCGTGTTGCTCGCGGCGGCGGGCGGCGCCGTCCCTGCCTTCGCGCAGGATGAAGGATACTCCGACGAAGAAATGTTCGGCGGCGGGACCGGGCTCGTGACGGAGACGTCGGAGGCTGCGGCGTCGGGGGCCGGCGCGGCGTCGGGGATCGGCGCGGCGGGCAGCCTGCTCAAGTCGGAAACGGTAAAGATCGGCGGCGCGTTCTACATGACGCTTGAAGGAACGGGCGACCCCGACGAATGGGGATCGGATCCGCTGCGCTATCTCGCGCCTTCCGCCGTCCTGCGGACGGACCTCTACGCCGACGCGAGGCCTGACGAGGACTTCCGCGTTTTCGTGAAGGGCGGCCTGGAATACCCGGAGGAGGGGAACGCGGACCTCAAGCTGAAGGAGGCTTTCGCAGACCTGGTTCCGGTCGACGGCGTCTTCGTGCGGGCCGGCAGGCAGACGGCGAACTGGGGCGTCGGCTGGTTCTTCAGCCCCGCTAACCTGCTGGATCTGGCTACCGTCGATCCCGAGGATCCGGAGGCCGAACTGCCCGGCCCCCTCGCGATCAAGGTCCAGGTTCCGACCGGCGCGGATAATTACTACGCCTACGCGCTGCTCGACGACGCGGCGGAGGGCGGCCCCGCGGCGCTGGCACCCAAGGCCGAATGGGTGATCGGTTCCGCCGAAGTCGCCCTCGGCGGCATCTGGAGCGCTTCGGATCCCTGGGCCGCGATGGCCACGTACAGCGGCGCTGTCGGTGACCTCGACCTCTTCGCCGAAGCCGTGCTACGCGGCAACGGGGACAAGCGCTTCGTCGTGGCCGACGCTTCGGCTCCGCTCGGCCTTTCGGTCGAGACCCGCGCGGACGAACTTTATCCCCAGGCCACGTTCGGCTTCGGCTGGGCCTGGGACGAGGAGGAGGGGCGGCTCGGCGTCTCCCTCCGCGCCCAGTATTACTACAACGGCCTGGGCTACGAGGATTCATCCATCCTTTCGGAGAATTCCGCGAAGGTCGGCGCGCTGCTGCAATCAGGTGCCCTGGCTCCGGACGACCTGGTCCAGCGCGACCGGCACTACGGCGCGGCCAATCTGGCCTTCTCCGACATCCTCGGCTCTGACGCAGGCGCTTCCCTTTTCTGGATCGGGAACCTCGCCGATGCCTCGGGGCGGACCAAGGCGACGGTATCCTGGGCGGGCTTGGACCACGTAATACCGAGCGTGGCCTGGACCTGGTCCTACGGCAGGAAAGGAAGCGAGTTCGCGCCTGCGGGAGCGGGATCCTCGGTGAGCTTGCTGATAACAGTGACGCAGGGTACATTCTGATCGGAGGCGTCCATGCAGGCGAAGGTTCTGGTGGTCGAAGACGAGGAGGATCTGGCGCGGCTCACCGCCCTTTACCTTGAGAGGGAAGGGATCGAAACGACGATCAGCCCCTCCGCGGAGGCCGCGCGGGAAGAGTTCCGGACGGGAGCCTTCGACCTGGTGCTTCTGGACGTGAATCTACCCGGCATGGACGGTTTCGAATTCCTTCAGGAGCTCCGCAAGACGAATCCGGTGCCGGTGTTGATAGTCTCCGCCCGCGAGGCGGATGAGGACGTGATCGCGGGGCTTTCCGTCGGCGCGGACGAGTTCGTCTCCAAGCCGGTCTCGCCGCGCGTGCTCGTCGCCCGGGTCCGCGCCCTGCTGCGCCGCGCCCGCTCGGTAGACGCTCCGGCCGATGCGCCGGCGGGCACGGCGGCGGGCGCGGCTGCAGGCGCGGCTGCAGGTGCGACCGGAGCGGGAAACGCACGGAAAACCGCGGCTTTCGGCGACTTCCTCCTGGATTTCGACGCCTGCCTGCTGAAGAGGGGGTCTGAGCGGGTTCCACTGTCAGCCAGGGAATTCGACGTCCTCGGCTTCCTCGTGGAGAACGCGGGGAAGGCCTTTTCCCCGGAGGATATCTACGAACGTGTCTGGGGCAGGCGTTACGGCGATCCGACGGCTGTGGGCGTCTACGTCCAACGCCTGCGGAAGAAGATCGAGCGGGATCCCAAGGCGCCCCGCCTTCTGGAAACCGTGAAGGGCAAGGGCTACCGCTTCGATCCGGAATCGATCGTATGAAGAAGAACGCGATGGATATGAAGGCGAAGCTGCTCATGATCATACTGAGCGTCGCCCTCATCCCGCCGCTCACCATCGCGGTGCAGGTGGCTTACCAAATGGCCCTTGGCAACGCTTCCCCGGAATCCCTGTTCTTCGCGATACGCATCATATCCGCGCATCTGGAGAACGCGGTCGAAAGCGGAGATTATTCGGTCTTCCGTACCCTCCCCCGGAAGGCCGAACTCGCGATCGTAGCTGAAGACGGAACCGTCCTGTACGCGACGTCCGGCGCAGCGTCCGAAGCGGCGCCCGGCCGGTTCATAATCCCCGGCGCCGACCGCGACATCCACGCGTTCGCTTTCGGGACTGCCGGGACGCGGGGAACCGCCTGGCTGAGCCTGCCCCCGACCATGGCGAACGCCGGAACCAATCCGGTCTACATCCTGCCGATCACGCTCTTCTTCCTCCTCGCGGTCGTCGTCGCCATTTCCATGCTCATCGCACGGAGCCTGGGCGCTTCGATCCGGAAGTTGGAGGACGCCACGAGGAAGATCGCCGCCGGCGACCTGGATTTCCCCTCGTCGGAACTGGCTTCAGGCGATCTCGCCTCGCTCGGATTATCCCTGGACCGGATGCGCGCGCAGCTGAAGGAAGACCGGGAGCGGCGGGACCGCTTCATCATGGGCGTCTCCCACGACCTGAAGACGCCGCTCGCGGTGATCCAGGGCTACCTGGACGCCCTGGACGACGGACTGGCCGACACGGAGGAAAAGCGCGCGCGCTATATGGCGATCCTGCGGTCCAAGGCCGACCTGCTCGGGGAGCGCATCGGCCATCTGATCGAACTGGCCAAAACGACGACGAGCGAATGGCGGCACACCCTGGCCGAATCGGATTTCGGCTCCTTCCTCGAGGAGACACTATCCCCGCTCGCCGAATACTGCGCCATACGCGGCTTCGTCCTTGAATGGAACCTGGCGCTTGCGGAACCCTGCATCCTCCCCTTCGACCGCGACATGATCGCCCGGGTGCTGGAAAACCTCGTCGGGAACGCTGTCTCCTACGGCGACAGTACCGTCCCCATCCTGGCGGATGCGCGGATCGAAGGCAGGGCCATACTGCTCCGGGTCGAGAACGGCGGGCCGGGCATTCCGGACGAGGATCTGCGGAAGGTATTCGAACCCTTCTTCCGGGGAAGCAGGAGCCGGAAGGACGGCGGCTTCGGGCTGGGGCTCGCTTCGGTCAAGTCCATCGTGGAGACCCACGGCTGGTCGATCGAAGCAGAATCCGAGCCGGGCTCGCGCACCGCCTTCATCATCAGGATTCCCCTCCGCCCCCGGTAGCGGCTCCAGGAAGCGGTCGTCGCCGAGTTGCGGGCCGGGCATCATTCTTGTTTTCCCACTGATATCGTGTTACACTTATTCAGTGGAATAATTATGAGAAACGTGACCGTTTCGATCCCAGATGATCTGGCGCAATGGGCCCGTGTTTGGGCCGCCGAGCACGATAGCAGCGTCTCCGCGATGTTGAGTGACATTTTGCGTGATATGAGGGAAAAGGAATCCCGATACGTGTCCGCCATGGAATGTTTTTTCGCGGCCGAACCCGGGAAGTTGAGCGACGGGATCGCGTATCCCGACCGGGAAAGCCTATATGATCGCTAAAACCTTTGTGGATACGAACATTCTGGTCTATGCGCGGGACGCTTCTTTCCCTGAAAAGCAGAAGATCGCGTATGACCTGCTAGGTGGGTTGTGGCGAAACAGGTCCGGACGCCTGAGCGTACAGGTCTGCAATGAATACTTCGTCACCGTAACCAGAAAGCTCAAGCCCGGCTTGAGCGAGACCGGCGCGTGGCGCGATATAGAGCTTTATGAAGCTTGGGACCCGCTACCCATGGACTTGCGGACACTTCGAAAAGCCAGGGAGGTTCAACTTCGTTACGGCTTGGCCTGGTGGGACTCCCTCATTATCGCGTCGGCTCATTTCGCTGAATGTAACCGCGTCGTTTCCGAAGATCTCAGTTCGGATCAGGATTACTTCGGCATCCGCGTTGTGAATCCATTCGCTGATACGAATCCTTGATGCCATTGTCCAGTGTAGTATACTTCCCGACCATGAAAACCCTTGGTCGCTTCGCCCGCATCCTTCCCTACTATCGGCCGTACGCCCTCATCCTGGCGGTCGATCTCCTTTCCGTCGTCGCCATCGCCGCCTCGTCCCTCGCCGTGCCCTACCTGCTGAAATACATGGTGGACGTCCTCGTGCCGGCCGCCGACTTCCGCATGCTCAGGACCCTGACTCTCGCGGCCGCGGCCGCGGCCGGCGTCAAGTACGCGGCCACCTACTACACCCTCTTCGCGGGCCACGTGATGGCCGCCAAGATGGAACGGGACCTGCGCCGCGACTTCTTCCGCAAGCTGCAGAGGATGAGCTTCTCCTTCTTCGACGCGCGGAAAACGGGCGAGCTCATGTCCCGGTTGACCAACGACATCGGCAAGGTCACCGACGCCGTCAACCATGCCCCCGAGGACATCCTGCTTTCGATCCTCATGGTCGTATTTTCAGCGATCCTTCTATTCTCCCTGAATCCGCTTCTCGCCGTTTTCTGCTTCGTCCCCCTCGCCCTCATGATCGTCTACTCGGGCCTGCTCGGGGGCAGGATCAGGGCCGGTTTCGAGCGGGTCAACGACGCCGTGGCGGACATAAACGCGAAGACCGAGAACATCGTCGCGGGCATCCGCGTGGTCCAGGCCTTCGCCCGGGAAAGCGAGGAGGAAAAACGCTTCGACGAGCTCAACGAAAAGCATTACCTGAGCTGGCGGACGGTGCTCAACCGCCTAGGCTGGTTCTATTCCGGCGTGGACCTCATGAAGGACCTGTCCCGCCTCATCGTCCTCGTCGTCGGCGGCTACCTCGTGCTCCGCGGCAGCATGACGCTAGGTACCCTCGTCGCCTTCCTCTCCTTCGTCGCGGTCTACATGGAGCCGGTCGAACGCCTGTCGCGAACCGTGGAGATGGTCCAGCGCATGAACGCGGGCCTGAAGAATTTCTTCGATATCATGGACGAGCCGGAAGCCATCCGCGACGCGGAGGACGCCCTGAGCCTTCCTCCCGTCCGGGGGCGCATCGGGTTCGACCGGGTCTCCTTCAGCTACGACGGCAACCGCCATGTTTTCCGGGGTCTGTCCCTCGTGGTGGAGCCGGGAAGAACCGTCGCCCTCGTCGGACCTTCGGGCGCGGGGAAATCCACCTTCGCGAGCCTCATCCCCCGCTTCTACGAGGCGAGCGAAGGCGTCGTGAGCCTGGACGGCATCGACGTCAGGCGCCTGCGCCTGGCCGAACTGCGCGGCGCGATAGGGCTCGTGCAGCAGGACGTGTTCCTCTTCGCGGGCACCGTGAGGGAGAACCTGTCCTACGGCAAGCCGGACGCGAGCGACGCGGAGCTCCGGACGGCCGCCGCGCGGGCGAACGCGAAGGACTTCATAGAGGCGCTGCCGACGGGCTACGAAACCTGGATCGGGGAGCGGGGCGTGCGCCTCTCGGGCGGCCAGAAGCAGAGGCTTTCCATAGCCCGCGCCTTCCTGAAGGATCCGCCGGTGCTCATCCTGGACGAGGCGACGAGTTCGCTCGACGCCGAGAGCGAGGCCGCGGTGCAGGACGCCCTGAAGCGCCTCATGGGCGGCCGGACTACCATAGTGATCGCCCACCGGCTTTCCACGGTGCGCGAAGCGGACGAGATCGTCGTGCTCACCGAGGACGGCATCGCGGAGCGCGGCACCCACGCCGAACTCCTTTCGGGCGGCGGCCTTTACGCCCGCTACTACGCCGGGCGGAAGTCGGATCTGCTCGGCGACGAGGAAGCCGCGAACGGGGATACTGGTGTAGAATAGTCGCCATGAGCCTTTTCGCCGAAGCCTTCGGACAACCGATAGTCCTGCTGTTCCGCAGCCTCCTGAACCAGGCCGGCATGATCCTCGTCTTCGCCTTCCTGTTTTCGCGTGTCTCCTTTTTCAGGCGTTACATCGTCTCCGCGCGGCGGCGCCCGCTCGGCACCATCGCCTTCATCCTCTTTTTCGGTTTGATCGGCATCCTCGGAACCTACACCGGAATCCCGATCCGCGGCGCCCTCGCCAATTCGCGCATCATCGGCGTATTCGTGGCCGGATTGCTCGGAGGGCCGCTCGTCGGCCTCGGCGCGGGCCTGCTCGCCGGGTTCCATCGCTGGGCCATAGACGTGAACGGCTTCACCGCCCTCGCCTGCATGATCTCCACCATCGCGGAGAGCGGCATGGCGGGCCTCCTGAGCGACCGATTCTACCGGAGCGACAAGAAATGGCTCTTCGCGATGCTCGCCGGCTGCGCCGCCGAGGTGATGCAGATGATCATCATCCTGCTGGTGGCAAGGCCGTTCACGGACGCGGTGGAACTGGTCAAGGTGATCGCATTCCCGATGATCGTCGCGAACGGCTTCGGCATAGGCATGTTCGTCGCCATCATCGAAGGCATTTTCCGCGAACGGGACCGGGTCGCCGCGGACCAGGCCCAGACCACGCTGAGGATAGCGAGCCGCACGCTGGAACGTTTCCGGGAAGGTTTCGACGCGGCTTCCGCGGAGGAGAACGCGCGCATCATCCTGTCCACGCTGGACGTCGCCGCCGTATCATTCACCGACACCAAGATCATCCTTTCCCATGTCGGCCTCGGCGCGGACCACCACGTCAGCGGCATGGAACTGCGGACGGACGTCACCCGCGAAGTCATACGGACGGGCATGTACCGCATCGCTTCCAACAAGGAAGAGATAGGATGCAGCGATAGCGCTTGCCGCCTCCGCTCGGCGATCATAGTGCCGCTGCAGGGCAAACGGAACATGATCGGGACGCTCAAGCTCTACAAGGACCAGGACAACGCCATAGGGCACCTGGACGTCGAAATGGCCCTAGGGCTGGCGAACCTTTTCGCGACCCAGATAGAACTGAGCCGCCTGGAGGAACAGAACAAGCTTCTGGCGAAGGCGGAGCTTCACGCCCTGCAGGCGCAGATCAATCCCCATTTCCTTTTCAACGCCATCAACACGATAGCCTCGCTCACCCGCTCCGAACCCGGACTGGCCCACGATCTCCTGATCCATCTCGGCTCTTTCTTCCGCAAGAACCTGAACTCCCAGGACGAACTGGTGCCGCTCCGCGAGGAGCTGGAGCAGGTCAAGTCCTACCTGAAGATCGAACAGGCGCGCTTCGGGGACAAGCTCTCCGTCCGCTTCGACATTCCCTCCGACGCGGATTGCCTGATCCCGCCTCTGGCCCTCCAGCCCATCGTGGAGAACGCGGTGAAACACGGCATACAGAAGAAGATCGGGCCGGGCACGGTGACGATCTCCGCGCGCAAGCAGGCCGACGGCATCGAGCTTTCGGTGACGGACGACGGCATCGGCATGAGCGACGAGCGTTCCCGGACCCTCTTCTCGGAGGATAGGGAGCGCAAGTCCATCGGCCTCATGAACATCAACGAGCGCTTGGTGAAACGCTACGGCCCCGCGTACGCCCTTTCGGTTTCCAGCGAGCCCGGAAACGGTACGACGGTGCGCGTGCGCGTGCCGAGGGAGACGGACGATGGCAAGCATAGAAGCCCTTCTCGTTGACGACGAAGCCCCCGCGCGGGAGGAACTCCGGTACCTGCTCAGGGAACATCCGGACATCCGCGTAGCCGCGGAGGCCGAGGACGGTATAGCCGCCCTGGAGGCGTATCGGGCGCATCCGACCGACCTGGTGTTCCTGGACATCCAGATTCCTGGCATTCAGGGCATAGACCTGGCCGCGACCTTTTCCCTGATGGCGGAGCCGCCGCTCATCGTCTTCGTGACCGCCTTCGATTCCTACGCCGTCAGGGCCTTCGAACTGAACGCCCTGGATTACCTTCTCAAGCCCATTTCGGCGGAGCGCTTCGCCGGTACGGCCCGCAGGATACGGGAGACGTTTTCGGACCGCGGAGGCAAATACCAGGACTACCTCAGGGGACTGCGCGCCCTCGTGGAAGGCTACGGCGATCCGTCGGCGGGCGAGGGGCCGGCTTCCGGATCCGGCGACGGCGCCTGTTCGAACTGCCTCACTATCTACAAGGACGGACGCTACCAACCCCTGCTGTTCAAGAAGATCTCCTGCCTCAAGGCGGAAGGCGGTTCCACCAGGGTTTTCAGCGAATCGGGCGATTACCTCCTGCCGCGCCCCCTGCAGGATTTTCTGGACGTCCTGCCGGCCGACGCGTTCTTCCACGCGCATCGTTCCTTCATCGTGAACCTGGGTTTCGTGCAGCACATCGACCTCTGGATCAACGGAGCCCTGCAGCTGGAGATGAAACACGTCGCGGAATCCGTGCCCGTGAGCCGCGGGCGGGTGAAAGAACTGAAACGCCGCATGAACATGCAATAGGCGGCGCGCCAAATAGGCGCGGCGCGCCTGCGAGACCAGCGCGTTGCAGCTCAAGGCCCGTTTTCGACATCTCATCCGAATTCACGAGCGGCGGCCCGGGGGCGGGTGCTTTACTTTCACAGCGGCCGTCGGCCGTCGCGAATCCGCAGCCTGATGATCCGGAGCAGAACCCATGATTTCATTTTTCCTGTCCATAGCCGCGCTGCTCGCCGGCTACTTCGTCTACAGCAAGATCGTAGACCGCGCCTTCGGCGCCGATCCCGGCCGGACGACGCCCGCCGTGGCAATCAACGACGGCGTCGACTTCGTGAAGCTGCCCTTCTGGAAGATCTTCCTCATCCAGTTCCTGAATATCGCCGGCCTCGGGCCGATCTTCGGCGCGATCGCCGGCGCCCTGTGGGGTCCGGCCGCCTTCCTCTGGATCGTGCTCGGATCGGTGTTCGCGGGCGGCGTCCACGATTACTTCTCCGGGATGCTCTCCATCCGCCACGGTGGCGCCAGCATCCCCGAGGTCGTCGGCAAGTACCTCGGAAGCGGCTTCCAGAACTTCATGCGCGTCTTTTCGGTCGTCGTGCTCGTGCTCGTCGGCGTCGTCTTCGTCACCGGACCCGCGGGCCTGATGGCAGGACTGACCCCCGGCCTCATGAGCAAGCAGATATGGATCTACATCATCTTCGCCTACTACGTTGCGGCGACCATCCTCCCGATCGACAAGCTCATCGGCAGGATCTATCCGGTCTTCGGCATCCTGCTGCTGATCATGGCCGTCGGCGTGGCGGGCGCCATCATGCTCCAGGGCTACAAGATCCCCGAAATCACCTTCGCGAACCTGCACCCCAAGAACCTTCCCATCTGGCCGCTTATGTTCATCACCATCGCTTGCGGCGCCATCTCGGGCTTCCACTCGACCCAGTCTCCCATCATGGCCCGCTGCGTCGGCAACGAGAAGGAAGGAAGATCGATCTTCTACGGCGCCATGATAGCCGAGGGCATCATCGCCCTGATCTGGGCCGCGGCCGCCATCGCCTTCTTCGGCAGCACCGGCGAACTCGGCAAGCAGATGGGAGCGCACGGCGGCCAGGGTTGGGTGGTCAGCACCATCTCCAAGACCCTGCTGGGCCCGGTGGGCGGCATCCTCGCCATCCTCGGCGTCGTCGCCTGCCCCGTCACCTCGGGCGACACCGCCTTCCGCAGCGCCCGCCTCACGATAGCCGACGTCTTCGGCTTCAAGCAGGGCCCCATCGCCAACCGCCTGGCGATCAGCATCCCGCTATTCGCGATCGGCTTCGCCCTCACCCTCATCGACTTCAACATCATCTGGCGCTATTTCGCCTGGTCCAACCAGACCCTCGCGATGATCGTGCTCTGGGCCGCCGCGATGTACCTGGCCGTCAACAAGAAATTTTTCCTCATCGCCGCGGCACCCGCGACCTTCATGACCGCGGTCTCGGTCACCTATATCCTGGTGGCGCCCGAGGGCTTCAAGCTGGCGACGGCGATCGCCTACCCCGCGGGCATAGGCGCCGCCCTCGCCGCCCTCGCCCTCTTCCTCTTCGCCGCGAAGAAGAAGCAGGCGACGGCCGGGAAGGTCGCCGCCAAGGCGGCTTAGCTCTTAAGCCATCGGTCCAGCCAACCGAAGGCTTCTTCCTGCATGGCGGGATCGAATTTGTGGGGGCCGGGGTGGAACGAACAGCGGTAGCGTTCGTCCGCCCCGGCCTTTCCGTATGTTTCCCGCAACATCGAGTCGGCGCGCTCCATTTCGCCCGGAGTGAACAGTCCGTCATGAGTGTTGTTGAGCACCAGGGTCGGCAGCGGGACGCGGAGGCCCAGGATCTCGGGGAAGTCCAGTTCCGCGGCGAGCAGGGGCGGATAGATCATCCAGGTATGGGTCCACGACTTGTTGAGCATGAAGTCGCGCCAGGTGGTCATCATGCCAGCGCAGACGGCGCAGGCGACGCGATCGTCGGAACCTCCGAGCAGCACGGTGCGCAGTCCCCCTCCGGAGAGCCCGGCGCAGCCCACGCGCGAAGGATCGACATCGTCGCGGGCGCAGAGCAGGTCCAGAGCCGCACGGTCGTCGGCGAGGGCTAGTCCCGGCCACGTCGTTCCCGCGCAGAACAGGGATTTGGCCATGATAGCTTCATGCCCGCCCGCCCAGCCGTTGTAGGCCGCGATGCCCGGCTCGTCGTCCCGCCCGGGATCGACCAGCCCCCCGCGAAGGGACTCGGGCACGTCGGCCAGGAGTACCCGGCGGCTGGCGAAGGCGAAGGCGTCCGGCACCAGCACGAGATAGCCGCGTTTGGCCGCCTCGTTCGCCCAGGCCGCGCCTCCGTAATAGCGTTCCTGGTGGGCCGCCATCAAGGGATGGCAGGCGGCACCGGAACGGGATATCTTCTCGAAGCCGAAGTATTTATCGCCGGCATGATCGTGCAGGGCGAGCAGTCCGGGAAGCCTTCCCTCCGCGCCTGCGGGTTTCAGGATCATCCCCCGCGCCGGCGGCCCGTAGGGAAGCCGCCAGGAGAGTTCCTCGATCTCCAGCCCGTCCCATTCAAGGCGCCCGAGCACCTCGGCTGCGGGAACCTCGCCGGCCGCCGGCGCCGCGAGCCGTTCCAGGAAACGCCGGCGCGCGGCCGCGCGCCATTCGTCTTGATCCTTCCAGCGCGGGTTGCGCCAGGAAAAGGCGGCGGGCCCCTCGCCCGAAAGTGAAGCCGCCCAGCTTCCGTAGCTCCCGATCATGTTCGGTCCGATGACGGCGGCTTGCCGTAGCTCATCCATCAAAGCCCTCCTCTTCGGTTTCCGGATGATTCAATATTGAAGCTTGCCCGGCATCGCGGCTATAGTGGGTAACCGAATTGCTGCGGATTTTCAACAAGACGGCATTCCAGGAGCGCAACATGTCGAGCACTTCATTTCCGGACGATTTCCTCTGGGGCTCGGCCACCGCGAGCTTCCAGGTGGAGGGAGCCGCACGCGAGGACGGGCGGAGCGAGAGCATCTGGGACCGTTTCTGCCGGATTCCCGGAAAAGTCCATGCGGGCGACAACGGGGACGTATCCTGCGACCAGTACCATCGCTATCCGGAAGATATCGCCCTCATGAAAAAACTGGGCATCAAGGCCTACCGGTTTTCCGTCGCCTGGCCACGTATCGTTCCCGGCGGCACGGGAGAAACGAATCCCGCAGGCATCGCGTACTACAAGCGCTTGATCGCCGCGCTGCTTGAAGCCGGCATCGAACCGGTGCTCACCCTGTACCACTGGGACCTGCCGCAATCCCTGGAAGACTCGGGCGGCTGGACGAACCGGGCCACTGCCGAGGCTTTCGCCGAGTTCGCGCGGACCTGCTACCGGGAATTCGGACCCTCCGTCCGGCGCTGGATCACCCTGAACGAGCCGTTCTGCGCGGCCTACCTCGGTTACCTGTACGGAACGCACGCCCCGGGGATCCGCGACGCCGGGACCGCTTACCGCGCCGTCCACCATCTGAACCTCGCGCACGGACTCGCGTTGAAGGCGTTCCGGGAAACGGGCCTGCCGGGCGAGATCGGAATCGTCTGGAACCTGTCCACGCCGCGGCCCGCGACCCGAAGGCCAGAAGATCGCCGCGCGGCCGAAAGGATCATCGACCACGACACTCGCATGTTCACCGACCCCGTCCTGGGCAAGGGCTACCCCGCCTCCGTCGTCGCCGAACGGAGCATCGCGCTGCCGATCGAAAGCGGAGACATGGCGCTGATTTCCCGGCCGATCGATTTCATCGGCCTGAATTATTACAACGAGCGGCCGGTCTCAGGCGACGCGGACGATCCGCGCGTCGTGTTGGACGAACCTTCCTGCGAACGGGTGACCGACATGGACTGGCCGGTGGTTCCCGAAGGACTCCTGCGCCAGCTGCGCTGGATCACGACCGAAGCGGGCGGGATCCCCCTGTACATCACCGAGAACGGGAGCGCGGAGCGCGACGCGCCGGTCCTGGAGGCGGGCGGGAAACGGCGGGTCCACGATACGGACAGGATCGCGTACCTGCGCCTGCACCTGGACGCCTGCGCGCGCGCGATCGCCGAGGGTATCCCGCTGAAGGGCTACTTTGTCTGGTCCTTCATCGACAACTTCGAATGGGCGTTCGGGTACTCCAAACGCTTCGGCATCGTCTACTGCGACTATGCCACCATGGAACGCATCCCGAAGGACAGCTTCTATTATTACCGGGATGCGATCGCGGGTTACGGGCTTTGAATGAAGGGCACCGATCGACCGATCCGGGAGCGCGCGTGAGCCGATCGTACCTTACATCGGCTTTCCTTTCCCTTTTCGTCCAGAATTTCCTCGTATTCTGCGCCTTCAGCGTCTTCAACGTCATCCCCGACCATCTGGCGGCCCTGGGCGCCTCAAAGACCTATATCGGCCTTTTCATGAACGTCAATTCGCTGGTCCTGGTCCTGGCGGTCGTGCCCCTGAGCCGCTGGTCCGATCTGATCGGCAGGAAGCGCCTCATGCTCGCCGGCTACGCGACGGCCCTGCTGTCCGCGGCGCTCTCGTTCTTCTTCGCCGACGACCTCGTCGCCCTCGCTCTGCTGCGCCTGCTCGGCACCGTCCTTTTCTGCGCGGTCTTCACGATACAGATCACCGAGGCTTTCGGGCTCATACCGCGCGAGCGACGCATGTCCGGGATGGCAGTGTTCGGGGTTTCGGGCCTGGCGGCCAATCCGGTCGCGTCGTTCATCGGAGAACGGCTGATCGAAGGTCCGGGACCGCGCTGGCTCTTCGCCGCCGTCTTCGCCCTGACCCTCGCCGCGTCCCTTCCCGCCCTCGCCTACCGTTTCCACGAACCGGGCGGGGACGCGGAGCGGAGCCCCTTCCTCGCCCTGCTCGGCCGCAAGGAACTGGCGCCCCTGATCGCCTTGGCCTTCATGCTCGGCGGCGCCTTCGCCGTGCTCACCACCTTCCTGGCCAACCTGACGCGGGAACGGCTGGGCACCGTAAGCATCTCCATCTTCTTCGTTTCGTTCTCCACGGTCGCCGTCTTCATCCGCCTCTTCCTGGGCACCTGGATCGAACGGCTGAGTCCCCGCATCCTGACGGCGTCCTGCTTCGCCCTGATCTCCGCGGCCTTCCTCATGACCTTCACCCTGACCGACGCCGCCCTGCTGGTGCCGATCGGCGTCTTGTACGGCATCGGGCATTCGGTGCTCTACCCTCTCCTGTCCACCTTGTTCGTGAACTCGGGGCCGGACGCCGAGCGCCTGGGCCTGAACAACCTCTACTCGGCGGCCAACACGCTGGGGAACATCGTTGCGGCGGTCGCGATGGGCATGATCGCCGACCTCTTCGGCCTGCCGTCCATCTTCATCGTCATGGCCGTTCTGGCCGCCGCCATGATCCCGCTCGGCCTGACAGGACTGCGCCGGCGCGGTCCTTGAAGAGCCAGCAGAGGGTCCCCCGACGGGCCCGCGCGCGCCATTGACAAAGGCGCGCGCGACCGCGAAAATCCCCGGAACCGGGACTCTGGATGTAATCCATATTCTATCCTTCCGCGGAGCGTTGATGAAATCGAATCGGTCCTCCCTCCTTATCCTCGTCCTCGCCTTACTTTCGGGCGTCCCATCGTTCGCGGCCGATGAAGCCTCCCCCCCGTCCTGGTCGAATCCCGAAGTGGAAATGCACTTCGGAATGGGTTGGACATGGCGGAGCGGAGCCGATTTCGACGACTTCCTCCGGGAGGAGGGCCTGCCTCCCCTTGATGCGGAACGCCTGCTGAACGTCGACTGGCGCATCGCGTTCTCGGCGGAATCGGCGTATTACGCGATCGCCGGCTCGCGCTCCTCGAATTTCCTGCTCGGACCGTACGGCGAAGGGACGCGGATGAAGCTCACCTGGGACGAGACGGAGCTGAGCCTCGGTTGGATGCCGATCGACGGGTCCTCCTTCAAGCTCGGGATCGGCGCCGGAGTCGGCGTTTCGTCCTACCTATTGCAAGCGTGGCCCGAAGACGGAGGAGCCTTCGGCGACCTGTTCTCGTCCCCAGGACAGGCGGACCTGGTTTCCCGGTGGAACTGGTTCCCCGTCGCCGAGCTTTGGGCAAACCGGCGCTTTTTCAAAAAGGAGAAGGGCGTCGGCCTCGTGCTCGGCCTATACGCGCAGGCGGGCTACCTCCCCGCCGATACCGCCTGGCGCCTCTTCGACGACCCCGAGGTATCCGGCGTTCCGGGCCCCGCGGACTACTTCTTCCGCGTCTCCTTCCAGGCAGGCTTCCGATGAGAAGGAGCGGCATGATTCTCGCCGCGACGCTGCTCACCGCGGCTATCGCGCAAGCCCAGGACGGGACCGGCCTGATCGTCGCCCCTCCGCCGGCTTGGGTCGAGCCGGTCGAGTGGACGGAGTGGAAGAAAGCCTCCACCCCGAACGGTTTCGTCGACCACCTGATCGACATACAGGTGAACCTGGAGACGGAGGAGACCTTCTTCCGGATCGTCTACACCCCGACGACGGTTGACGCGGTGCAGCAGGGTTCCACGGTCACGCTTTCCTGCGACCCCTCCTACTCGGCGCCGACCCTGCACTCCGCCATCAAGCGGAGGGAGGGCATCGCCGAGGATCAATCCGGCATAAAATTCCAGAGGGTGCAGCGCGAGGTCGACCTGGAAGAATCGATGTACCTCGGAATCGAGTCATGGGTCGCCTTCCTCAGGGACGTCGCCGCGGGTGACGTCATCGAATTATCGTATACGGTCCGTGGATTCAATCCGATATTCGCCGGATTGTATTCCTCGATCATCGATATGCAGGGAACCACGCCGATCGGCCTCGCGTCGCTCCGCGTTCGCTATCCCCGGGATCGGAAACTTTCCTTCAAGGTAGTCGGCGGCGGCTCTCCAGGAGAAATCACGGAGGAAGGGTCCTACCGTGAATTCCGGATAAGGCGCGCCGCCGTTCCCGCGATCCGTTACGAGGACAATTTGCCGCACGGCTACCAACCCGCCTCCCGCGTCGCGATCTCCGAATTCGGTTCGTGGGCCGACGTTGCGGCCTGGGGAAGCCGGTTGTACGAATTCGAGCCAGCCCCGGCGATCGCGGCGAAGGCCGCGGAACTCGTCGCGAACGAAGCCGATCCCGAGAGCCGCGCCTTGGCGATCCTGTCGTTCGTGCAGGACGAGGTCCGATACCTCGGGATCGAGGCGGGGGAAAATTCCCACCGCCCCCACGACCCGGCCGAGGTGCTCGGAAATCGATTCGGCGACTGCAAGGACAAGGCTGCCCTGTTTTGCGCTCTCGCGGAGGCCGCGGGCCTGCGGGCGCGCCCCGCCCTCGTCAGCAGCTGGAGGTCCGAGCTGGTCGACGAGGACCTCCCGTCCCCGGAGTCCTTCAACCACGTCATCGCGCGCCTGGAAATCGGGGACCGGACCTTTTTCGTCGATCCAACCCGATCGCTGCAGGGAGGTCCCCTCGCGGAAAGGGCGATCGGGGACCTGCGCCGGGCGCTCGTCCTCGCGCCCGGTACCGTCGGCATTTCCCGGCTTCCCGAACCGCGGCCGATCTCGCGTTCCCTCGCGGAAAGGATCACGATAACGGACTTCACCGGATCGGCGAACCTGCGCGCCGAATTCACGTATTCGTCCGAGGCCGCCGACGGTTTCCGCGCCTTCGCGAACGAGAAGGCGGAGGTGGATATCCGCAAGGAGTTCGCGGAATACCTGCTCGACCGCTACGACGACGTCGCCCTGATCGGGGATCCGAAAATAAGGGACGATCGGATTACGAACGTCCTGACCGTGCTCGTCCATGCCCGGCTTCCCCGCGCGTGGACGGCCGAAGGGAACAAGTCGCGCTTCACCGTTAGCCCTTACTTCGTCCTGGATACCATGACCGATCCTCCCTCCGTTTTGGACCGTTCCCAGCCCTACAGCCTTCCGTATCACGAAAAGGTTTCGCACCGTCAGGAGATCGACTTCCCCGAGGATTGGACCGTCGAAGATAGTTCCGATAGTAGGGGAGGGAATTTCTTCACGCTCGAGCGGTCCATCCGGGGCAAAGGCCGCGTCGTCACCATCGACACGTCATTCCGGATCGACGCCGACCGCGTCCAGCCAGGGGCCTGGCGCGCATACCTCGCGGACCTCAAGGAATCGCGGACGGATCTGGGCTGGACCTTCACGAAGAATTTTGACGCCGCGTCTTCCGGATCCAAGAAGGGCGGAACCAACCGTATCGCGATGTTCATCGTCGGAGGCCTCCTTTTCGGCGCTTCCGCCCTTTCGATGGGTCTTGATTATTGAGGCGATTCCGCGTTTTTCCGTATCCCATCAGCTCATTGCGAATTCCGCGAAACGGTCCCATAATATCGGTCCGGGCGCGGACTCCGGGAAGGAAAGCAGCATGCGGATTCGATCGAAGGTATTCGCCCTCGTGGCGGGTATCTTTCTCTTTGGCGTCGCCGCCCTCTCCGTCTACTTCCTCGCCCAAGGTTCCGCGCGGAGGATCGAGGAGGAGCGCAAGAGCCTCCAGCGCCTGGATTCGACCATCAAGGATCTCGCGGTCGTGGTCCACTCGATGGACACCATCTCAGTCGCCGTCTCCGCCGGTCGTTTCGAGGAGTCGCGGAAAGCGGCGGAAACGGAGTACGAAGCCGTCGCCGCCCTGCGCGAGCTGCCCAAGGTGGACCCCGACATCGCTGACCGTATCTCGAGCATCCAGTCCCTGCGCGAGCTCGCCGCCGCGGACCTGGACGACCTGACGAAGCAGTACGCCGATCTGATCGACGCGGTCGAGCGCTACTTCTTCACGACGAACGCCGTCAGCCTCCAGAAATTCTATACCGACGAGTACGTCCGGTCGAAGAACGATCTCACCGCGGTCTACGTGCTCCTGGACCGGTTCACCACGACCCAACAGGGTCTCGGCGAAATCCTGGAAACCTCCAGCGACGTGATCGCGGACAATTCCACGATGATCGACGAGGCGCTCGCCGCCGCCGGTTTCCGTTCCGGATTGACCGCGTCGCTCGCCGCCCTCGCCGCTATAGGCGTCGCACTTGCGGTCGCCTTCCTGCTCACCCGGACCTTCACGCGGCCGATCGCGGCCATCGAGCGCACCATCACCGAGATGAGCGAAGGCGACCTGACCGTCCGCGCCGATACCGCTTCGCGCGACGAGCTGGGCGCCCTCGGGCTCCGTTTGAATTCCTTCCTCACGACTCTCTCCCGTTCCCTTGACGACATCAAGGGCGTCTCCGCGCGGAACGTCCGGTTGAAGGAGGAACTCGGCGCCTCCGTGGAGGACGCGGTGAGTTCCGCGACGGAGATAGGGGCGAATTCGGAATCGATCAAGTCGATGATAGGCGCCCTCGACGGCCACATCGTCTCTTCCGGGGAAGCCCTCCGGGGCATGTCCCGGACTATCGCCGACTACGGCGTCCGCGTGGCCTCCCAGGGGGAGGCGATCCGCACTTCGGCCGATTCGGTCGGCGGAATGCTGTCCTCCATCGAGTCCATCGGCGCGATAGCGCAGGCGGACCGCGAGACGGCGGACAAGCTCGTCGGCGCCGCCGAAAGCGGACGCGTCGTCTTCGAGGACGCCTTCGACCGTCTGCGCGAGATCACCCAGAGCGTGGACGTCATCAACGAGATGGCGTCCATCATCGACGGAATCGCCCAGCAGACCAACCTGCTGGCGATGAACGCCGCGATCGAGGCCGCTCACGCCGGATCCTCGGGCAAGGGCTTCGCGGTAGTCGCCGACGAAATCCGCAAGCTGGCGGAGGCCTCGTCGGACAGCTCCAAGGGCATCGCGTCCACCATCGCCGCCATCATCCGGAATATGGGCACCGCCGCCCAGTCGCGGGAGCAGGCCTCCGCGGCCTTCGAGGAGATCGACGGCCTCATCCGGCGCCTGTCGGATTCCGTCGCCCGCATCGATTCCCTGCTCGCGGACATCCGGCGCGAAGGCGGCGCCGTGCTCGCCGCGATGCGGACGGTCAGGGAGAGCGCAGGCAGTTCCCTCGAGGGCGTCGCCTCCATCGAGACCGCCTCGATCTCCATCCGGACGGGCATCGAGGAAGTCGAGCGGGTCTCGGGGGAGGTCCGATCGAACATCGGGGAAATCGCCGAAGGCCTGCGGACCATCTCCAAGACCGTGGACGCCGTCGAATCGATCACGGGAAGCATCGTGGAGGTCAGCGCGACGCTTGACGCCGCGATCAACGCGTTCAAGACGGAGAAAGCGCCGGCCCGCGGATGAGGCTCGAGGCATGAGGCTCGAGGCATGAGGCTCGAGGCATCCGGAGGCCTCGTCCTCCTGCGGACCAATCAGATCCCTACAGGAAATCCCGCAGGGACTCGTCTATGCCTTTGCGTACCTCGAACCAGAAATTGAGAGCTGCCTCCGCCGGGTTTTCCCGGAAGGCATTCACCCATTTCAGCAATTCCGGATCATCCTTTTTTTCCGAGGTCAGAATCCGCTCAAGGAAGGTACTGACGAAGCGGATATTCCGTTCGCTTTCCCAGTACACGCTGGAATTGCGGGAATTGATGCGGCTCGCCGCGACGGAAACCGATGCGGCATAGGAGCTCCCGCAGTCGTACAGGGAATTCAGGGCTTGGGGTATCAGGTCTTCGGCCCATGCGCGGTGGAAGCGGCAGACCCCCGCGTTGTCCATCACCAGCTCGGTCTTGAGCCTCTCGGCGCATTTCCGGCCAAGTTTCCGGGGTTCCAGAAATTCCGGACCGTAGTGCATATAGTACTTGCCCATGATGGCCATCGGAGCCAGAACCCCGGGCGTCCAGTACTGATTGGGCACCATCCACCCCATCCGTCCATTGGCGGTGTGCACGAACCCGTCCAGAATGCGATCGCCGCCCGAACGCCGTATGCTCCTCGCCCATTTCCTGGGGCCGTCCTGAAGATCCAGGACTCCCCTCTTTTTGAGAATGGAGTCGATGAGTTCGAGTCCCAGCTTCGCGTTATGCATAGAATCCTCAACCGGATCGAAGCCATCGATGTCCCAGCGCGGTTTGCCGGAAACGCCCAAATCCTCCGGTCGGAGAGCCCCCGTATCCAGGCAGTCCATGAGCCAGGCCAACACGCCGCCCAACGAGATGGCGTCGAAGCCGGCGGCGTCCCCCGCCTTGTTCAGCAGCTCCGCCGCGCGCTGGTCGAAGATGCCGCAGAGGGGACCCAGGGTCTGGTAGGGCTCGTAATCCTTTTTGAATTCCCCGTTGAGTTTCTTGCAGACCGCGGAGCAGGGTTCCCCGCAGGTATGCTGATTCTTGGTCTTGATGGTCTCTTCATTGAATTGCCTGAGGTAGTGGTCCAGGACGAAACGTTTGTGAAGATCCAGCCGCCGCTCTTCGGACCAGTCGATCGTCCGGTAATTGAAGGCGATGATCCGTCCGCCTACCGTGGCGTAGTTCACCCCGAAGGTGCCTCCGGTTTCGAATTTCGGATCGAAACGGTATTTCGTGGTGGACTCGAAATCCTTGACCGCGAGTCTCTGTTTGTATTTTTCTTCGAACCATCCGTCCGCCACCTTGCGGTCCCGGAAATCCTCGTCGATCACCGTGCCGCCGTAGATCACCGCGGCGATTCCGTGGTCCGCCAAAAGCGAGGAGCCGAAACCGCCCCGCCCCGCCCAGGTATCGATATCCGTGGCTTTGCCGTTTTTGACCGGAGCCGAAAGTATGCCGGCGAAATCGGAAGCCAGCGCCGCGGGACCGACAGCGAGCGCCCGGTAATCGCCGTGGTAGCGCGGCCCCAGGGTCTGGAGGGCCGTATCCATCATAGAGTAGGCCCCGCCCCGGCCGCTCGACCATACGGCCCCGGCGTCCACCGGAATGAGCTCCACCTCCACCTCCTCGCCGTGATCGCGGTTAAGGTACAGGATGGAAGGAGCGGCGGATTTTCCGATTATGGACACCATGTTTATGCCGAGGTTATCGAAAGCGAGTCCGGCCCCGCCCATGCTCGAAATGTAAAAACTGCGCCAACAGGGGGAAAATCCCGTAAAAACCAAGCGGTTGGACCCCGGCAGGATGGACCCGGCGAAAAGACCGGTCCCGATGTTGAGGCTCCGGTATCGGCCGTCCAGATGAAGCCCCAGGTCAACGGGACCGAAGTAGTCCTTGAGCGGATAGCGTCTGGTTTTATAGAAACCGGTGGAAGCGTCCACGAACAGCACTTTTTGAGCGTTCAACATTTTCACTGCCTTCCTGTTCCCTTGATTATAGTCCACACTTCAGGGATGCCGGAAGGAAAAAAACGCGCCGATCGAAACGCCCTTGACGGAAATGCGAAATAGCCTTAAAATTAACTAACCGGTTAATCATGAGCGCAAACGAAGAAGAAACGACATCGAAACGACGCATTCTGGAAGCCGCCTCCAAAATCTTCGCGGAGAAAGGCTACGACGGCGCCCGCGTGGACGAGATCGCGAAGCGGGCCGCGGTCAACAAAGCGCTGATCTACTACTACTTCCCCAAGGGGAAAGAAGAACTGCTGGAACGGCTGTTCCGCGAAACGTTGGAAACCGCGGTCGGTCTCATGGCGATTCCGGAGATGCGGGACTTCGATTTTTCCGATCGGGCAGGAACCATCCGTCTGCTCCACAAGTTTCTTGATGTCCTGGAAGAGCGTCAGGATATTCTGCGCGTCATGCTCATGGAATCGCTCAAGAGGTCGCCGGTGAACGACCTGATTTTCGATATGATACGGGAAATCGTCGCGAGCATTTTCGCGGCCGTCGACTCCGCCGCAGGGTCCGCGATGCCGGATCGCGAATTCGCGATGGTCATGGAGTTCTTCACCGGAATCATGCCGCTCCTCAGCTACGTCGTTTACCACGAAGCCTGGATGGAGCGTTTCGGCGTAAAGGAAAGCGATCTGAGGGAGCGGTTCATCACGGCGTTCATCGGGACGCATTTCGATTATTCCGCGACGACTTACAAACAGGCTCTGCCGATGGAGGAAATAGCGAAAGCGATGATCGATAAGGATACTGGAGACGGGCGATGAGAATCCTTAACGCAGGCCTGCTTTGGGAAGGCTTGGCGAAAAAATGCATAGAGAAACTAACTAACTATTTAGTACCATCAATTTTTCGACAATCATTAACTAACCGGATAGGTAGGAGGAAGCTATGAACTTGCGCACCGCATTGGAGAAACTCGGACGCGTGATGGCGCGCAAACCCCGGCGAATATTGGCCGCGGCAGTTTTCACGACGCTCATGGGTCTTTGGGGCGCCTCGCGCCTCGGAGTCGAGACCGATATCGCAAAATTGTTGCCGGAGGATAATCCCGCCGCCCGTAGTTACACGGAGATCGCGGACGGTTTCAGCACCACCTCGGTCCTCGCGATCGTAGCGGAAGGGGATGACCGCGCCTCCGTCATCAACGCGGCGGAAGAATTCGCAGCGAAGCTCCGGAAGGACCCGAAGACCGAGAAACTCGTCCGATCCGTCCGCGTGAAGCTGGACCGCGATTTCATTGACCGCTGGGGATTCATGCTTCAGGACGAAGAAGAGCTCGCGGACACCGGGCGGATGCTCGGGTCAACCCGCCTCGTTCCGCTCCTCGGAGCCGTCAACGACCTGATGGAAGAAAAACTTTCCGACGGCGACGACGAGGAAGTTTCGGGCCCCGACGGGGAAGATGAGGCGGCGGCGATGATGGCGCGCTTCGGCCTGTTCGCGCGCGACCTGCGCGGCGCTCTCGCCGAGACCGGCCGCGGCCGAACCGTAGCCGCGGAACGCCTTGTGGACGACTTCCTCATCGGCGACCGGTACTACTTCGATCCCGAAGGGAAAATCCTTCTGATGACCGCCTCTCCGACTTTCGACATCGGGAATCGATCCTCTTTGGTCGCTCTCATGACGGAGGCCCGAAGGATAGCCGATGAAACGGTCGGCGCGGAATTTTCCTTCGCGGGGGACGTGGCCTCGGAAGCCGATGAGGAAGAGGCGATAAGCGCGGACCTGTTCTACCCTTCGATCATTTCGATCATCCTCATCCTCGTGCTTTTCGCTTTTTCCTTCGATAGCCTGCGTTCCATTCTGTTCGCCGTTCTGGCCCTCGTCGTCGGCATCGTCGCGGACCTGGGCTTCGCGGCCGTGGCGGTCAGCAAGCTCAACATGATTACCAGCTCGTTCGGCGCGCTCCTGATCGGCCTGGGAATCGATTTCGGGATCCATATCGCGTCTCGTTTCGACGAAATCGCGGGGACCGGCGCGAATACCGAGGACGCCATGGCGGAAACCTTCGGCGCGGTGGTACTCCCCGTTTCGGTGGGGGCGCTCACGACGGCTCTCGCGTTCTACTCGCTCTGCCTTTCCGGCACCCTGGCCTTCCGCCAATTCGGGGCTATAGCGGGAACGGGCATACTCACCACTCTGGCGGCCTCGATCACCGTACTGCCGGCCCTACTTGCGGCATTTCCCAAAAAGGGACGTGACCCGAAAGGCGTCCGAGGCGCGCGGCGCGTGTTTTCTTACCGGTCGGTCGCGCGGCTTTCCGCGTTCTCCGCGCGCGCCGGAGTCCCGGTTCTCATCCTCGCGGTCGCCGGGACGATAGCGACGGCGGTCCTCATCGGGCGGAACAAGTACGAGTTCGATATGCGCCGCATCGGGCCGCAGGGGACGGACGCGCAGAATACCGAAACCTTGATCGGCGAACGCTTCGGCATCTCCACCTATCAGGCGCTCGCGGTGGCGGGAAGCCTGGAAAAATCGCGCTCACTCGCCGAGCGGCTGGAGAAAGCGCCGCTCATCCGCCGCGTCGAATCGCTCGCTGACTACGTACCCTCGGACGGCGAACAGGAGCGGCGGCTTGAGGCGATCGGCGTCATCGCGCGGCAATCCGACCGGATCGGCGCTTTCGATTGGAACGCGGAGTCGGTCGCCGCGTTTACCGGGGAAATCCGCCGGCTCGAAATGAACCTCATCGAATTGGGGGATCTCGCCGCGGCATCCCTGGGCGAAGACTCCGCTCCCGTCCGGGCGAGGACCGCGACGATACGCGAAATCTTCGGTCCGGAGGCCGGAAAAAGCGGCGAGGAGGTATACGGGCGCTTGATCGAAACGATCGGGAATCTCGATCCCGGCGCTTCGGCCTCCGTACTCGCGGGGATCGACGAGGCTTTCGCGGCCGCCCTTGACCGGCGGATCACCGCTCTGGCGGATGTGCGCCGACCGATGACCGAGAACGATGTTCCCGCGGATATCCTCGATGATTTCAGGTCGCCGGCCGGGGACAAGTACCTTGTGGTCGCGCAACCCTCCCGAGGCTTGTCGGGGGACGAAGCCGTTCTCCGATTCTCGGACGGCCTCGCCGAAGCGGATCAGGGAGCTACGGGCACGTTGATACTCGGGGTGCAACTCTCGCGGGAAATGCTCAAGGAGTCGCGCTCATCGATGGTCATCGTCGGCGTGCTGGTATTGCTCTTGGTCGCTATCAGTTTCCGCTCCGTCTCCGCGACTACGATCGTCGCGATCCCCTTCGCCATGGGCCTCGTTTGGATGTTCGGTCTGTATCCCTTCATCGGGCGATTCAATATCGTCAACGCCTTGTCCATTCCGCTCATCTTCGGTGTCGGCATCGACTATGCGGTCCACTACGTCTCCGCGCTTCGGGACGCCGAGGCCGCATCGAACGGAAGGATCGATTTGGAAGCGGCATTGGGAAGGACGGGAAAAGCGGTCGTCCTGAGCGCGCTGACGACGATGATCGGTTTCGGGTCGCTCGCTTTCGCGGGCAGGTTCAAGGGGATAGCGGATCTCGGAGCGACCTTATTGCTCGGAATCGGATGCTGCCTGGTTTCCACGATTCTTGTCCTGCCCGCAATCCATTCGTTTTACAGCCACGGCCGGCACGGTAGCCGCGGCGGCCGCGGCAGCGCGGCGAACATTCCCGAAGAATCCGTCAAGGAGGCAATCTGAATGAAATCAATTTATTCCCGGATGGCGATTATCGCAGTCCTGTTATCATCGCTCGCCACCGGATCGGTTTTCGCCGACGAGCGCGCCCAGGCGATCGTCCGCCGCGTCGACGAACTTGACAGGTCAATAACCGCAAGATCGTCGATGGAAATGTCGGTGCGTCCCGCGGACGGCGGCGCGAGCCGGACCTTCTCCGTGCTTTCGTACGACAGGAGCGGCGCGGAGGAAGCGTCCCTGGTCGAATTCGTCGAACCGCGCTCGGTGCGGGGACTGAGGATTTTGTCGAAAGGTAGCGACAGCTGGGTCTTCTTCCCCTCTACAGGCCGCGTCCGCAAGATAGCCGGTTCATCGCGCTCCGGTTCGGTGCAGGGCGTCGGCGGCGATTTTTCATACGACGACCTGGGCGGCGGCGCGTGGGCCGACGACTACGACTTCGCCATCATGCGGGAAGACGCCGGGCATTGGGAGCTTGAGGGAAAGAAGAAGTCCGTTGACGCCGCCTACGATTCGGTAAAACTCCATGTCGATAAAAAGCGGGAGCTTCCGACACTGGCGACGTTCGCCCTGGAAAAGGAAAGCGGCTATTTCAAGGAACTGTCCTTTTCGGATTTCCGGGATTTCGGCGGCAAGACGCGCGCCGCGAAAATGGTCATGAAGAACCTCAAAAAAAATTCCAGCACGGTGGTCATCCTTGCGGAAGCGGCCTTCGACCTCCCCCTCGAAGATCGATTGTTCGATCCCTCGCGTTTCGACAAGTGAGGCCAGCCATGAACAGGGTCAATTTTCTTTCAATGACCGCAACGCTTTTGATCGTAGCCGTCTCCGCCGCCGAGGCCACAGAAACCGCCGAGGCTGCCGGGATCGCCGCCGCGTCCTGGTACGGTTCAGCCGAACTCGGCGCGTCCGTGCCCTTCGATGAAGGCAGGAATCCCGGACTCAGCGCCGAAACGCGCCTAATCCTTGAATCCAAGCCGGAGAGCGGCATCGGCTTCCGCGCGGAGGGGGGCATCGGATGGAACTACGGCACCTCCTCCGCGGAGGCCCTCGCCTTCGACGCCGGAATCGCCCCGGCGCCCGCCGCCGCAGATCTTCCGCCGGGAACGGACCTGCACCGTACCTTTTTCCTGGACCAAGCCTACGCCCGCGCCTCGCTGGGTCCGTCGGATCTGTCTTTCGGCATCGTGCCCTGCGCCTGGGGAACGGGCTACCTATTCAATCCGACCTCACGCACCGGTCCCGCCGCGTTCCCGGGCGACGATTCCGATACCGCGCCGGGTACCCTGGGCGCCGTAGTCCGCCTTTCCCTTCCGGCGGGTTTTTCCGCGGAAGCCTACTCGCTCGCTCAGCCCCGGCTCCGCTCCGTCGTACCCGCCGTCGATGAAGCGTCGATCGATCGATTCCCCTTCGGCGCCAAGCTGCAATCAAGGTCGGACCTGATCGACGCTTCGGTCTCGTTCCTGAGGGAACTCCCGAACGCCGACGCGGAGGCCGCCTATTGGGCGGGGGCCGACGCGGCGGGCTTTTTCGGCCCCGTTTCCTGGTACGCGGAAGCCGCGATCCGGCTTCCGGGCGGGAGCGGAACCGACACTGAAACCGAAGCCTGCGCGGGATTCTCCTGGATCGTCCCCTATTTTGAAATTACTCTCCGGACTGAAATCGCATGGATAGGAAGCGGAGTGGAAGACCCGGCGGCCTACGACACCGCGGCCCTCCTTGCCGGGGAACGGGTATTGTCGGCGCGGCGATACCTCTTCGCGATGCTGGAAAAAGAAGATCCGGAGGCGGCCGAATGGAAACTGTCGGGAGGAGCCTTGGCGAATCTGGATGATCTTTCCCTGGCCTTCCTAGCCGAAGCGGCGTTCATGCCCGCGCTCTCCGTGGAACTTTCGGCGTACGTCCGCGTCTTCGTCGCGGACGGCGACGGGGAATTCGGCGGGAAGCGAAACCTCGGCGGCGGAATGGAATTGACCCCGTATCGGAGCGCGGCGGGAATCAAAGCCAAGGTCAGTTTTTGAATCGGCGCGCCCCGCGATGACGCCGTTTGGATGGGTTCTGCTATAGCCGGAATATAGCGGAAGCCACTATCCTGCGAAGGGGTGGATGAGGGTCAGCCCTGCGGCTCCGGGACGTTATCTTGGCGCCATGCCGCGGGAGCCAGACCGGTCCAACGGCGGAACGCCCGGGTGAACGCGCTTGATTCGGAAAAGCCCAATCGGGCGGTGATTTCCTTGATGGACAGATGGGGAACGGCTAATAGCCGGCGAGCCTGTCTCGCCCGCCATTCGTCCCGGATGGTCTGGAAATTGGTGCCTTCGGATTGCAGCAATTGTTGGAGCCGCCGCGGGCCAGTTCCGAGTTGCCGGGCTATTGCGGGAAAATCCAAAGGCGCGGCCTGGCGGTCCATGAGTGCCATGACCTGTCTTCCCATAGTGAGGAGGGAAGCTTTTTCGGCCAATCTGGTTCGCAAAGGGGATTCAAGCACGGTGCGGACTGTTTCGTTGGCGCCGATGACCGGTAGCTCAAGGGCGGCCAAGGGTAGTCTCAGGAAGTTGGTCGGGAGCGAAAACGACAGTTCGTCGCCGAACAGTCTCCGGTGGTGACCAGTATGCGACGGCCGCGGGTAGCTGAATCCGGCCGAGACCGGTTGGAGCGTCATACCGGTAAGCCGGAAATGGACGCCGCAGAGACTGGCGAAGGCAAAATCAATGACAAGCCGATCCCGGGCCAAGGGGTGGGCCGGGCAATAGCGCAACTCCAGGATATCGGAATGGTAGTGAGCCGATAAATGCCATGCGCCATGTTCGAGTTCCTGGAAGCGCAGGAAGGCCGATAGGGCTTCGCCTGCGGTACGGCAAGAAGACATCAGGTGACCCAGAAGGGTAGGCATTCCGAAAAAACGCTCGCCGAATCCCAAGCCGAAGTCAGGATCATCCAGCTCCTCCGCCAATCGATGGTTCAGGCGGACCCAGTCATCCAATGTCAGTACCTGTTCCGGTCGGACGGGAAGCAGGACCGTTGGATCGGCGGATCGGTAGCGCAAATAACGGGCAAGCAAGGCCAATTTCTCAACCGAAACGGGAGGGGCGTCGGGTACTGGTTCCATTGCACCCAAATTAAACGCCTCCCGTATTCCCGTCAAGTTTCGCCTCCGGTCAATATCTTGCGCATGCGGTCATGGTCGACCATTTGTTCTCCGCGTAACTTGTGCATAGGAGGATCCATGAATAAGAAAACCATCCTGATAACCGGTTGTTCGACTGGAGTGGGGCGCGATCTTGCTGTTCGTTTGGCCCAAGCGGGTCATCAGGTCATCGCCACGGCCCGCAACCCCGACAGCCTGAAGGAATTGCCCGTCGCATGCCGCCTGGCCCTGGATGTGACCGACCAGTTATCGGTTGATCGGGCGATCGAGGCTGCGGTCGCGGCCTGCGGTCCCATCGATGTCCTGGTGAGCAATGCCGGCTATGCCATCCGGGCGGCGGTGGAGGAGATAGACGACGCCTTGGCCAAAGCGATGTTCGAGGTGAATGTCTGGGGAGCGCTGAGGGTCTGCAAAGCTGTGCTCCCGGCGATGCGCGTGCGCGGGCAAGGCCGTATCGTCCATGTCGGGTCGGTGGTCGGACGCTTCAGTTTTCCCCTCAACGGAGCCTATGCCGCCAGCAAGCATGCCCTGGAAGCCTTGGCCGATTCGATGCGCGTGGAGCTCCAAGGCTTCGGCATCCCGGTCGTGCTCATCGAGCCGGGGACCATTAATACCCATTTCATGGCCAGCTCAAAGAGTATCGGAGCCATCATTTCCGGCAATACGGATTCACCGTATGCCGCCCTGTATCGTGAATTCGACCTCATCGCGGCCGAACCGGCCTTCCGGGGAGCCCCCGCCGGACAGGTCAGCCGGATCATCCAGAAGGCTGTGGAAGCGCGCCGCCCCAAATCCAGATACCTTGCCGCGGTTTCGCCGCTCTACCGTCTCGTGTTGTCCTTGGGCGATGGCGGGCGGGATTTCCTGGCACGGCGGGCTTTCCGAATCCGCAAAAAATGAATAAGGGCCGCTCCGGTTACCGTGATGACCCCGCCGGGCCCGGCAGGCTTGCGCCGGCGCGTTCCTTCTCCCGGTATTCGGCGGGTGTGATGCCGTAGCGGCCCTTGAAAAGGCGGTACAGGTTCCCCGTATTCGAGATGCCGACCGACGAGGCGGGAGGCTATGATCAGATCGATCCTGGCGGCGAGATCGGCGACCCGGCCGGAACGGTGGCGCTCAAGCAGGCAGACGATCTCGTCCAGGATGCTCGCGAAACGGTCGCGCGACGGCTGGGCCGTATCCAGGGAGACGATCTCCGCGCGCCGACCGGGCGGAGCACGGTCGGTTGATACGCCGAGGCTCCCCGGATGAGCCCATCGATCTGTCGCTTGGCCTCCTCCATCTTTCCTTCCAGTATCCTTTTTTCGATGAGCTCGTCCGCGCGGACGGGATACTCGTAGGCACTTTCCGGCGCGCCCTCCGGCGCACCGCCCACCGGCGCACTGCCTGCCGGCGGCGTCGACGCACAGAAGGCGCAGGCGGAGGGCGTCCCTGAAGGAGGGAAGATGTTGGTTATTGCGGTAATTGAGGACCCAGCCGAGATCAGGGGCATCATCGCCCGCCTTGCGGGTCGACAATCGAAGGATGGCGCGGGCCGTCGGCCGCCTCAGTAGCCGAGCCCAATCCGCTATCCCGGCTCCCCGCCGCAGGATACCGCGGCTCTGGCTCAGCTGTCATGCCCGGAATGGCGTTGTCGACGGCCAGAACAGCGGGCGTTTTCTGGACCGCGATGGGCTGCGCGGGATCGCCGGGCGGCTACAACTTTTCCTGTCAGTCAATATCGAATATGCACGATATCGAACCTGAACAGATACTCGACGACATGGGTAGCGATGAAACCGGTAGAGAGAATGGGAAGGATGGTAGACCCGGACATGAGGCTGATCCCGATCAGCCAGATGATCGGGGTATAGGCGGGGGCAAGCTTTATGAAAGCGTTTTGCTTAAGGTCGTCTCGTTCGGAAAACATCATTATTGACCAGGAGCCAAAATACAAGGCCAGCCCGATAGAATATGTCGCCAACCCCGCGTAGAATCCAGGATTGTCGGTATCGACGGGTATGAACACGGGATACAGCATGGTAGCCGTGCGAAATACATTCTCGACCACCGTCAAAGCGGCTGGGGCTGTGCCCTCGTAATACGTTTTCGGCAGCTTAGTCGCGAACACGATATTCCATAAAAGGGGCGGGATAAGGAAGAGTCCGTTGTTGAGGAGCGAGAAGCCGAACAGCTCCAATTCATCGTCCAACAAATTCCCGTTCCCCTCGGCATGGGCGGCAGTTATGAGTATGGCCATAAATAACGCCAGGACAATTACGAAGCGGCTCGTTCTCATGTCATGTTCCTTATATTGAAAAAATGGCGTTGACCCCGTACCAGGATTATGATTCAACGCCGCCTTCATTCACGGGATGCGTGTGGCTTGCATCAGGGGGTTTGGCCCTGGACGAAGAGGTCAAGCGTTCCATGGCCCAGTCCCGCCAAGCCGTGTATGTCGCGATTCCGAGCTCTATGGTATCCAGGGCCAGATCGTGATTCCCGTGGGGATCCGGAATGGATCGGAGTTCCCTCCGGAATGCTTCGAGCTCAGAGAGGTTTAGGGCTTGCCGGTCACGGAAACTCTCAAGGAGCCGTTTCGCGGCCTGCTCCGGCATCGCCCAGGAGAAGTAGTATTTCAGGATCGACTCGATGCGGGCCGTCTCCGGCTGTGCTTCCACGATCAGCCAGGCTATCAGCTCTCGCCGGCCGGACTCGGTTATTCCCCAGAGGACCTTGGCCCTAAGTGCGGTGCCGATGCGTTCGATTAAGCCCGCTGCCTCCAAGCGCTTGAGGCAGGGATAAATCTGTCCATAACTCTCGCTCCAGAAGAAACGGAAGCGGACTCCGGTGATGCGACGGATGTCGTAGCCGGAGCATGGGCCCTCGGCAAGGAGTCCCAGGATCAAGAAGCGGGTTCGGCTTGTATCTTGCATATATCTATTAGATATGTTATACAATGCTTCTGTCAAGAGGTCGATAACGCGTATATCGGAGGAATGAATTATGAAGTGTTTGATTCGAACGGGACGGCCGGAGCTGGCTTTTGTCACGGTACTGGCAGCCACGCTACTCGCCGCGTCTTGCGCGAGCGCTCCGCAGGAGGAGACGAAGCCGGATGCCGTCTCCGGCGTAAGCTTCGTCGCAGAGGCGAACGCTCTATCCCCTGAGGAACTCGTCCTCATCCCGGATAGCAGCAGGGTCTTGGTCGTCTACTTCACGACCGGCAATGCCGCGGAACGGGTCGCCGAGGATTTAGCCGCTCTCTACTCGGCCGATGTGGAAAGAATTACCGAAAAAAAACCCCGGAATTGGGGCTTCATGAACGGCGGCTTCGCCGCCACTATGGGCCAGGCTACGCCGATCCTGGAGCCGAGCCGTGATCCTTCCGGCTATGACCGCGTCTTCGTCCTTACTCCCGTCTGGTCCTGGAACATGGCTCCTCCCGTCAGATCATGGCTGCGATGGGCCAGGGGAAGGCTGCCCGAAGTGGCCTATGGGACGATCTCCGGGGACACTGAACCAGAAAAAATCGTTGCCCGGATGGCCAAGGAAGGAGGCAGGAATCCCTTCGCCTACGCCGGCTTCTCGGAGAGGGACTTCCTCCCGGAAAATCGAGGCATCTATGTCGATAAGCTTGCGTACCTCGTTGGCGCAAAGCAGAGGGTTACGAGATAGAGCGCGCGGCCTGGTTACCAAGCACGATGCGGAATGAAGCGCCAGGGATCGGCTATCCATCGTTATGTTTATCGAAGTATCGCCATACATATCCATGGCCCCACAGCCTCGCGCTTCCGCAACGAGGACAGTTGTGCGGACGAGGCCACGGGTATATCTTCCCGGGTGTAAGGATTTTCGCCAGATCGACCGACAAGGGAAGTATCGATCACCCCTGCTTGGGTGGCTTGATTTGGGGTAGCTGTCGTAAAGGACGGCTACCCCTCCTCGTTTTTCGGTCAATTCAATACGAGAAAGTTTTTATTCCGTCTCATCGATTATGCGAGGAGAAAGCGCTTTTCTGTCAGATCAAAGCGCGCCGCGGCATCATAGTCTCGACCTCTTCTTCTTCATTCCCATCGGTGCCGGAGAAAGGCCCCAAGAGCTCCGGCGGTTGTGTTCATCGACGAGGCTTTGGTAGCCATCATGCTCGGCTGGCAACATTCCGGTTTCTCCATCGGAGCGGGTATGCAGGTCTACGACGATGCCGCCCGCCGGTCGATTTCCCAATATATAGTCCGTGCGCAGGTCGGCCTGGAGAAGCTCACTTGGAATAGGGACGAGGACACACAATTATGGACCATCCCCCAAGGCGTGCTTGGCTTCCTCCAGCGGGACCGTCCGCTGGAGGAAGCCACAGGCATGATATCGAGCGACCAGACCTCCGGGGAATTGTATGATTTGCCCCTGATCCATGATATCTTTGGGGATGGGGGCCCGCTATGGAAAGAACAGAAGGTAGCAGCGCGCTCAAGCCGGACAAAATATATACCATAGAGGACTGGCGATCCTGGCCCGAAGGGGAGCGCTGGGAGTTGATAGACGGCAGGGCCTTTGCCATGAGCCCGTCGCCAAAAGTACGGCACCAGGAACGGGCCGGGAGTCTTTTTGTACAGTTGTCCAATTTTCTTGAAGGTCATCCCTGCAGAGTCTTTATGGCGCCTCTGGATGTGTTCTTGGACGAAGAGGACGCGAACCGGGCGGCGACGGTCGTGGAACCCGATGTGCTGGCGGTCTTCGATCCCGCCAAGATCGGGGAAGAGGGCATCCATGGCGCCCCGGACTTTGTGGCGGAAGTGCTTTCCGATGGTACGGCCAACCGGGATTTCGGCGTCAAGAAAGAACTCTACGAACGGAACGGCGTGCGGGAATACTGGATAATCCATCCGGAAACCGGCACGGTCTTCCAGTACATCCTGGAGGGCGAATTATTCATGCCCCTGAAAGAACACCGCCGGGGCGTGCCTGTCCAGAGTGCCGTGTTCCCCGGCTACAGCTGGATCTGCGTGTAGCCGTAATTGTCAAAACAGAGCGTTGCATCACTCCTCCACCGAGTCACGTGATCGCATCCGCGACTGGGGCAGGAGGGTGACCGGGTATGTACGCATGGAAGGGCTGGAAAGTCCGCTCCGGCTACCGCGATGATCCGGCCGGTCCCGGCAGGCTCGCGTCGGCGCGCTCCTTCTCCCGGTATTCGGCGGGCGTGATGCCGTAGCGGCCCTTGAAAAGGCGGTACAGGCTCCCCGTATTCGAGATTCCGACCGACGAGGCGATGGCGTCCACGGTCAGGTCGGTTCCGGCCAGCAGGGTCCGCGCCGCCTCCAGCCGCTTTTCGTTGATCCGCTCGGAAACGGAAATCCCCGCGTGTTTACGGTAGGTCCGCCCGAGATAGGAGGCGGAGAGGGAAAGGCAGCCGGCGACGAGCTCCAGGGACAGGTTCGGTTCGGCGAGGCGGGAGGCTATGATCGCATCGGTCCTGGCGGCGAGGTCGGCGACCCGGCCGGAGCGGTGGCGTTCCAGCAGGCAGCCGATCTCGTCCAGGATGCTCGCGAAACGGTCGCGCGCCGCCTGGGCCGTATCCAGGGAGACGATCTCGGCGAGCCTCTCGATCGAAGCGGAAGGCAGGGCGAATCCCGCGGCGCGCTCCAGCTTTTCCACGGAGGCGAAGAGGTTCGCGGAAATCCGCGCGACGACGGAGCGGAGCACGGTCGGTTGATACGCCGACGCTCCCCGGATGAGGGCGTCGATCTGGAGCTTGGCCTCTTCCATCTTTCCTTCCAATATCCTTTTTTCGATGAGTTCGTCGGCGCGGCCAGGATATTCGTAGGCGCCCACCGGCGCACCGCCTATCGGCGCACCGCCTGCCGGCGCGCCTTCCTGCGGCGCGGCACCCGGAAACGGCTCGGCGGGATCGACGATGATCGACGCGCCGCGGCCGAGAGCGTAGCGGCGCGAAAAAGCTTCCGTCATCCGCCGCATCATCGCGCGGCGATCCGTCGAGGCGTCGAAGACGGGCGACAAGGCGAAAGAAAGCGTTGCGCCCCTCCCCGAACAGGCGCGGCGTACCGCTTCCGCGAAGGCCAAGGCCGGCTCAGTCCCCGCGGCTCCCGCCGGTTCCTGGGCCAGAAGCACCGCCACCATGTCCGCGCCGATGGGGAAGGTCGCGCGGGAAGGACCGGCCTCCTCGTCCGCCAGTTCCCGCAGGCGTTCCGCGCTCATCCGTTCCCCGGCCGCATCGGGCCGGTCGACACGCAGGAGGAGCAGACGGAGGGCATTCCCGAAGGGAAGGACTACGCCGAGCTCCCGGAGGGCGGTCTCGGCCTGGACCGACGATCCGCCTTCCCCGTCGGGATCGAACAGTTCGAACAGATAATCCCTGCGCAGGCGCTCCTTTTCCGATCTCCGGTTGCGCTCCACGGCGCGCAGGCGCCTGAAATACCAGAATCCGAGGCCCGCGAGGGCGGCGAGGCCGAAGGCCATCACCGTCGAAATCACCGCCACCCGCGAAATACGGACATCCGCCTCGCGGGATACATGATCCACGACCGAGCGGAGGCGGAGATCGAACTGGGTAGTAGTCGCGTCCAGGATATCCAGGGCGTACAGCACTTCGCGGATTTCGATTATTTCCCGTTCGCTCAGCAGGCCTTCCAGACGCATCTGGTAGAAGGTCGGGAGGAAGCCGTTCACCATCACGCGGGAGGCGAGACCGGACCTCGTCATGCGCCGTATGGCCTGCTGCGCGTTCCTGAGCCTTCCCTCGGCCCTGATCCAGAGGCCGACGGCGCCCGCCACGTCGGAGATGACGTCCCCGCCGAGGGGGCGCAGCCGCCGCTCGTCGTTGAGCCGGGCGAGGGTCAGGGAAAAATCAAGGGTACGCCTTTCCCAATCTCCGAGCAGCTCCGAATACCCGCCGTCGGCGAGGGAGGCGCGTTTCAGGAGGACGTCGTTCGTAAGCGAGTCGATGGCCTGCCAGCGGGTCAGCGCGACCAGGGCATCCTTTTCCATGCGCTCCAGGCGGAGGATGCCCGACACCGTCAACGCGGCGGCGGCTATCAGCGCCGCGCAGAGCGCGGCGGCGATGGCGAGCGGAACGGGTATTTTTTCGATCAGGTCCCCGTTACTCCGGGGTATACTCTTTCCATGCATCGAGGATCCGATACTACCACTTTTCGCGCCCGCGCGGCGCGCGTATTCTTCGTTCTTTCGGTAGCCGCCGCCTTTTCTTCCTGTATGCGCGCGACGCCCCGGACGGAACGGGCGCTGCGGGTATGGGATTTCAAGTACGGCGAGGCGGCGATGGGCGACGTCATGAGGGAGATCGACCGCGCATTCGAAGCGAAGCACCCCGGCGTGCGGGTGGACCACCGCGCCCTGTCGGATGTGGACGACGACATGGTGCTGGCCGCGGCATTGGCGGCGAACGCGGGACCCGACGTCGTGATGGTGCACTCCGGGGCGGAACTCCGCGTCTTCGAATCGCATTTCCTTCCTCTGGACGAAGCGTTCGCGCCTTATGCTGACCGCATCCTGCCGGGAGCCCTGGAAGCCTGCCGCGGGAGCGACGGAAGCGTCATGGCGGTTCCCCTTACCGTCCAGGGTTTCGGCTGGTACTACAACAAACGGCTGTTCGCGGCGGCGGGCCTGGATGCGGAACTTCCTCCCCATCGCTGGGAAGACTTCCTGGCCGCCTGCGGAACCCTTGGCGCCGCGGGCATCCTTCCCATCGCCTGGGGCAACAATCCGCCCCACGGCAGCGATTGGCTGCGCCGCAGCTTCGCTTCGACCTTTTATTCCGACGAAGAACTGAAGGGCCTTTTCGCATCCCCCGCCTTCGCCGACGACGACCGCTTCATCAGGATCACCCTCCTGATCCGCGAATTGCGCGACCGGGGTTACCTGGATTCCGCGGGAGCCTTCCGGGACCATATCCGGGACGCGAGCGCGCTGTTCCGTTCCGGAAAGGCGGCCATGTATTTCGGCCTCCTTTCCGACATCGCCAACTGGAAAGAATTCTCCGACGCGCTCGGTCCGGCCGACCTTGGCTTCTTCGCCTCCGTCGACCACCCGAGCGCAGCGCGTCCGGGCAGGCTTTGCCTGCAGGGAGCGGGCATAGTCTACTCGGTTCTCGCCTCAAGTTCCGCCAAGGACCTGGCGACCGAGTACGCGCTCTCCTATCTGGAGAACGGAGCCGCTGAACTTTTCGTGCGCCGCGTCGGCGCCCTGGTGCCGTTGAAGGACGCACGCTATCCCCTGATCGAATATCCCGTTCTCGCGGCCATACTCGGGGCGATGAAGACGAGCGCCGACGATCCGGAGCTCCATTACCCTGACCTCTCCGTGAAGGAAGCCTTGTTCCGCTACGACGAACTCTTCTACGACACGAGGGAAATCGGGATCGAATCGTACCGGGACGCCCTGCGCGCCGCCGCGGAGGGTTTCGCCCGCCCTTGATGGCAGGAATGGGGAGAAAGAGCATAAATTGCGAGTATACGGCGGGGGAAAGCCGGCCGGATAATGAGCCATCTTGTGATCAAGGAGATGGTTCGATGAACAATAAAGGTAAAGCGTTGGCGCTCGGCGCCCTCGTCGCGACAGTGACGGCGATTTTCGCCCCGATCGGCGCGTTCGCGGCCGGACAGAAGGAAGCGGCCGTTGCCGGCCCGACGACCCTGACCGTGTGGGACTTCAAGTACGGGGATCCGCGCACCGGCGCGGTGATGAAGAAGATCGACGACGCCTTCATGGCGGCGAATCCCTCCATCGTAATCAATCACGTCGCCCAGCCCGAGGAGAACTACTACCAGATGCTGGGAACCTCCGCCGCTGCGCGCAAGGGTCCGGACATCGGGCTCTTCCATGTCGGCGCGAAGCACCAGGATTTCGATGATTACCTGGTGGATATCGGCAAGCTCTCCGGCGCCTCGAAGGCCCGGTTCACCGAAGCTTCGGTCGCGAAAAGTTCCGATAAAGCCGGCAAGAAATGGGAGATTTATCCCATGACCATGCAGGGCATGGGCATCTACTACAACAAGGCGGCCTTCCGCAAGGCCGGGCTGGATCCGGAGAAGGCCCCCAAGACCGGCGCCGAATTCCTGGCGGCTTGCGAGAAGCTGAAAGCCGCGGGCATCGTCCCCATCATGGCCGGACAGAGCTACACCGTCGACTTCCTCTTCCGCTGCTTCGCCTCCAACATTTTTGCCGGAGATACTCCGAAAATCGGAACGAGCGCCGTCTCCTTCGCGGATCCGGGCTTCGTGGCCGCCGCGGAGTTCGTCAAAACGATCATCTCCAAGGGTTATGTCGATCCCGCCGGAAAGGACCGCCCCTACTTCATGGAAGCGATCGATACCTTCGCCGCCGGCAAGGGCGCCTTCTTCGTCGGACTGCTCTCCGACGTAGCCCACTGGAAGAGCTTCGGGGACGGGATCGGCAAGTCCGACGTGGGCTACTTCCCCACGATCAACCTTCCGGAGATCAAGAACAAGGACATCCAGACTTCCCAGCCGGCGGGAATCGGCTACGGCATCTTCACCTGGAGCGCCGCTCCCGACGCCGCCGCGCGCTACCTGGAATTCGTTTCCGCCGGAGCCGGCGCCGAGATATTCTCCGGCGAACTGGGCGCGCTGTCCCCCGCCAAGGGGATGGACACCTCCAAGATGGGCTATTCCGCCCTCACCGACATCAACAAGTACCTGGGCAGGACCGCCGACGACTACCTGAACCTGGGCGGCTTTGAAGGCGGCCTGGAAGAGCAGGTCCACCGCCTGCAGGACCAGGTTTTCCTGCTGGACACCATGAGCCCGAAGGCTTACGCCGAAGCGATGAACAAGACCGTCACCGCGATGCGCCTGAAATAAGGCGACGCCGCCGCGGAGCACCGTCGCGAAGCTGCGGCGGTGCTTCGCCGCGGTACTCCGCCGCGGTACTCCACCGCGGTACTCCGCGCCGGTACTCCGCGCCGGTACTCCGCGCCGGCACCCCGATAAGGAAAAGCAATGCGCCTGTCGTACAAGAACGAAGAAGCTCGGGATTCCTTCCTGCTGCTCGCCCCCCTCTTCCTCCTTCTCGCCCTTTTCATCGCCTTCCCGGTCCTTTCCAATTTCCGCTTCGCCTTCCTGGATTGGAAGGGTTTCGGAACGCCCAAGCCGGTCGGACTGGCCAATTTCGCCGCGATGTTCTCAAGCCCGATGTTCCGGATCTCCCTGCTGAATACCGGCAAGCTGCTCCTGTACATTCCCGTTAGCGTCGCCTCGACCGTCCTCCTCGCGGCCCTGCTCCGCGAAGGGCTGCGAGGCTGGGGCATCTACCGCTCCATCCTGTACATCCCGAACCTTCTGGGTCCGGTCATCATGGGCGTGGTCCTCGCCATTTCGCTGCGGGACACCGGCCCCTTCAATTCCCTGTTGCGCGGCATGGGCCTTGACGTCCTTGCCCTGGATTGGCTCGGTTCCGAGCACCTTTCCATCCACGTCGTCGGCCTCCTGCATGTCGTTTGGGTTCGCCTCGGCTTCGGCATCATCTATTTCCTTTCCGCCATGAGCGCCATAGATCCCGCCCTGTACGAGGCGGCGCTTATGGACGGCGCGTCCTGGTGGAAACGATTCTTCAACGTGACAGTTCCTTCGGTGGTCTTCTCCATCGAATTCTGGACCGTACTGAGCTTCATAGAAGTCTTCGCCCGCATGTTCGGCTTCATCTTCTCGTTCACCAAGGGCGGACCCGGATTCAGCACCTTCACCCTCGAATACGGTATCTACTACCTGGCCTTCGTCAACATGAAAATGGGCATGGCGAGCGCCTGGGCGACCGTCCTGTTTTTCTTCTGCGCGATCATCTCGGTCGCGCAACTGCGCCTGATGAAAAAGAGGGAAGAATGAAACGCGCCGGAATCACGAATCGGATCATATACGCCGTCCTTTCCCTCGCCTCTTTCGCCGCGCTCTTCCCCCTGTACCACCTGGTCGTCACGAGCCTGAAGAGCAAAACGGAATACCTGGACAACACGGTGGGCTTACCGATCGCGCCCACGCTCGAATCCTTCCGGTTCATCATCGTGGACGGCGGGATGCTCGGGTTCTTCGTGAACAACCTCGTGCTGATCCCGCTCGGGCTCTGCGCCTACATCGCGGTGTGCCTGTCGGCGGGTTTCGCCTTCGGCAAGTTGCGCTTTCCCTTCAAGCTGCCCCTCTTCCTGTCGGTCCTCTTCCTGATGATCTTCCCCCAGATGCTCCTTGCCATGCAGATATTCCGCCTCGCATCGAGCCTGGGGCTCCTGGACAGCTATCTCGGCGTGCTGCTGGTGTGGACGGCCTACTTCGCCCCCTTCGGAACCTACATCATGACCACCTACTTCGCGAGCGTCCCCTTCGAACTGGTGGAATCGGCGCGCATTGACGGCGCTTCCACCTTCAGCATACTGACCCGGATCATGGCCCCGGTGGCGAGCCCCATGGTCGGGACCCTCGTCATCATCGGCGTCCAATCCATGTGGAACGAGCTGCCCTTCTCCCTGCTCATCCTGCGGGACGGTACCAAACGGACGGTGGCCCTGGCCATCGCCATGCTCAAGGGCGAATACGGACTGCGCGCGCCGGACCTTTCGGCCGCCGTCGTGCTGGCGAGCATAGTGCCGATCGCCCTGTTCCTCGTATTCCAGAAGAAGATCACGCTGGGAACCCTGGCCGGTTCCGTCAAAGGATGAACCGCATGGATTGCCGCTGGAAGGACGGATGGGAGACGACAAAGGAACGCTACGAAGCCTGGTGGAAGGGAGAGGACCTGGTGGTTTCGATCTGGGGGAACGGCATCGACGTCGGCGCTCCCCGGAATCCTTCGATACCGCCGCCCGATGCCGATTCCACCCCCCGTTCGCGGAACGACGATCCTGGGGCCTTCGCGGAGCACGAGCGGAGGCTCCTGAACCGCAAGCGCTTCCCCCTGGACATCATCCCCTTCGCCTATGTCGACTACGGGACCGTGCCGCTCGCCGAACTGCTCGGGACGCCCGCCGAGCCGCGGGAAGAGACCGTCTGGTACCGGCACACCGACCTTTCCCCCGAAAACGACCGGCCGCTCCGCTTCGATCCGGAAACGCCTGCCTGGAAGCGGATCTCCCGCATCGCAGCGCTGAACCGCGATCTGGCTGACGGCAACTACTTCTCGGGCGCGCCCGCCCTCTGCCCCGGCCTGGACGTGTTGGCCGAGCTGCGCGGGCCGCAGGAACTGATGATGGACCTCCTCACGGAAGGCGACTGGGTCCACCGGAAGCTCGCCGAAATACAGACGGCCTCCTACGCGGCGATGGACGCACTGTCCCCTTCGTCCGTGTATCCCGACGGCTCGAGTTTCCACGCCTTCTTCATGCTCTGGGCTCCCGTCCGCTGCGCTCTCGCCCAGTGCGACGCCGCGGCCCTGATTTCCCCGGACATGTTCGCCGAATTCGCCGTCCCCTACCTGCGGGAATATTGCGGACGGGTCGACCGGGTGCTGTACCACGTGGACGGACCGGACGCGCTGCGCACCGTGGACCTGGTCCTGGAGGTGGACGAACTGGACGCCATCGAGTTCACCCCCGGGCCCCAGATCCCCGGAGGAGGCGACCCGCGCTTGTACCCGATGTACCGGAAAATCAAGGAAGCCGGGAAAAGCGTGCAGGCCGTATGGATGAAAGCCAAAGACGTCGAACCCCTGCTGGACGCCGTCGGCCCCGCGGGCATGTATCTGGAAGTAGACGTCGCCGACCTGGCCGAGGCGGAAGAGCTGGAGCGCGTCGTCGCCCGCTACCGCCGCTAGATGCCGCAACTGATCCCCCGTACCGGGATCCACACCAAAACCTGAAGGAAACACCATGCAGAACGGCCGGGACTTCATGACGGACATCGCCGAATTCGACCTGCACCCCGCGCGCCTGCTCTGGCGCGCGGAATTCCCGCTCTCCGCGCGGACCGATGGCTCCGCCGTCGTCTTCTCGGTTCCCTTCCGCGCGTACCGCCTGGAAGGCGACCTGAAGGCGGAGGGCGCGCTCCCGCTCCGGACACATGAGCTGCGGGCGGAAGCGCTCGAAGGCGGGACCCTGCGCCTCGGCATCGACTTCGGTATTGCCGAAGGCGCCGCCTCCGGTATTGCCGAAGGCGCCGCCTCCGGTACCGCCGAAGGCGCCTTCGGCGCCGGGCCGCCCGCGCGCGAAACGCCCATGCTCGCCCCCGAGGGCATACCCGCCGCCGTCCCCCTTTCGCTCGCGGCGACGCCCGAGGGCGGCTGGACGCTCGCTGTCGCCGGGCGGGAAGGCGGATCGCCGCGGACGGTGCTCCGCCTTCCCGCCCGGATACCTCCTTCGCGCCCCTGGAGCGAACTCCAGCCGGCCGCGCCGGACGATTTCCGCGCCGAATTCTTTCCGGCGGAAACGGGGAACCCCCTCGTCCTCCGCCCTTCCGGTCCCCGCTTCGCCTCCTGGGACCAGTTCTTTCCCGCCAAGCTGGAGTCGGTGGCCCTCGGCTACCTGGAGGACGCAGGCGGGAGCGCAACGCCCCGCATTTCGACCTCGCTTTTCTCCTTCTCAGCCGATGCCGGGGAACGGTTCGCGGGTACCGGAGAGCGCTTCGGCCGCATGGACCTTTCAGGAAGGACTGTGGTGCTGGAGAACACGGACGCCCTGGGCGTGAACAACCGCCGCGCCTATAAGAACGTGCCGCTCTGGCTTTCCAGCGCAGGCTACGGCGTCTTCGTGCACGATTCGGTCCGCATGGTCCTCTCCTTCGCCGACGTTTCCACCCGGGCCGTCCAGGGCGCCGTCGACGCGGCGGGGCTGGACCTCTTCGTCCTCCCCGGCAAGCCGGAGGAGGCACTGCTCCGCTACCGGGAAATCACGGGTTTTCCTCCTACCCTCCCCGCCTGGAGCTTCGGCGTATGGGTCGCCAAGATGAGCTACTTTTCGACCGAGGAGGCGGAAGGCGTCGCCCGGCGCATGCGGGAGGAGGGTTTCCCCTTCGACGTCCTGCACCTGGACACGGGCTGGTTCGAAAAGGACTGGGTCTGCGAGTGGCGATTTTCCAAAGAACGCTTCCCCGATCCCGCGGCCTTCATGAAAAGGCTCCGCGCCATGGGCGTCCGCGTCTCGCTCTGGCAGACGCCGAACATCGGGGAAGGCAACATCCTGCTGGATGAGGCGCGCGCCAAACGCTACATCGCGCCTTCCACCGGGAAGGGACTGACCACGGCCTCGGATTTCTCAGGCCAGGATTTCGGCGGGCAGATCGACTTCACCAATCCCGAGGCGGAAAAGTGGTACCGAGCGATGCTCCGCCGACTCTTCGATCTGGGAGCCGCGGCCATCAAGACGGACTTCGGCGAAAAGATAGTCATGGACGCCGATTACCTGGGATTGCCTGCTTCCCGCCTGCGCAACCTCTACGCGTTGCTGTACCAGAGGGCCGCCTTCCAGGAGACCAAGGACGCGAAAGGGACCGGATTGATTTGGGCCCGCGCCGCCTGGGCCGGCTGCCAGCGCTACCCCCTGCACTGGGGAGGGGACGCGGCAGCGACCTGGGACGGGCTGGCCGCATCCATCCGCGGCGGCCTGCAGTTCGGCATGTCCGGCTTCGGCTACTGGGCCTCGGACGTGGGGGGCTTCCACGGCCTGCCGGAATTCATGAACGACGGTCCTTCCGATGCCCTGTACCTCCGCTGGACCCAGGCCATGGTTTTCGCCTCCCACTTCCGCTACCACGGCACCTCCGACCGGGAACCCTACGCCTTTCCCGCCGTCGCCACTGAGGTCCGCGCCTGGCTGCGCCTGCGCTACGCGCTCATCCCCTACCTGCTGAAAGCCGGCGAGGAATGCGAGCGCAGCGGATATCCGCTCATGCGCGCCCTGGCCCTGGATTGGCCTGACGAGGCGGAGGCCTGGACGGCGGAGGGCCAGTTCCTCTGCGGCGGCGACATCCTTGCGGCGCCTATCCTCAACGATGAGGGCGTCCGCTCCGTCTACCTGCCGCCGGGCGACTGGACGGATTTCTGGACAGGCGAGGTCCTGGCGGGAGGCCGCCGTCTCCCGCGGGCGGTCTTCCCGCTCGCTCGCATCCCCGTCTACGTCCGGACGGGGACCGACCTTCCCTGGTATCCGGATCCGGTCGCGTGCGTGGACGAGATGGATTTCTCCAAAACCCGGACGCTGCGCTTCGACCGGAGCTTCCAAGGGGTCGGGAAGAGCGGACTGGGGGCGGCCACGGGGCTAAGCTGACCGGAAGCCGGATCCGCTATCCCGGCTCCCGTTCGCGGGGACGCGGAGCTCCCAGCTCCCAGCTCCCGGTTGCGAGGACGCGCGGCTCCAGTGTACCCCCCGTGTTTTGATATCTGTCTACATGCCAGTCGAACCAAACGGGCTATGTACATGCCCAGGCGCGTTCCTGATCGCATCAACTCTCCGGGGGGATGAGTGAGGGGGCGCGGGCGGGGAGAGAAGGGAGACCCCTCTCTTCCCCCCGCAAGCCTTTTTACTTTATTCGCCTACCTCTCGTTATCGTCTGCATCTTCCCGTACAGCGACCCGAGCGCCTCGCAGGACCTGTGGCCGCGGCCATCAAAACGGACCACCCTTCGCGGCCGGGCTTCACCCCGCCTGCCCGCCTTTCCCCCCGATCAGGTCGAACAACTTGAACCGACTCCCGGCGCCGGTTTTCCGGTAGATATTGGAAATGTGCGTCTCCACGGTCTTGGGGGAGATGAAGAGGGCTTCCGCTATCTTCTTGCCGCTCTTTCCGGTAAGCGCGAGGGCGGCGACTTCCGTCTCCCTTGCCGATAGACCGAAGGCGAGGGCGCGTTCCCGGTTGATGGCCGCGCCCGATCCGCCTGAGTCCTGGAGGAAGAAGCGCGAGGCGATCAGGACCACGACGACGCTCAGGAAAAGCAGGAAAACAGGAAGCAGGTAGTCGGTGAACGGCATGCCCAGGCCGAACCAGCCCGGAATGCTCAAAAAGAAGAACGCGAGCGCTCCGGCGAAGGATACGACGACGGGCCCCGAAAACGGCCCCTTAACGAGGCGCCGCAGGTTCGCGGCGCAATAAGCCAGAACGTAGGCGGTGGATGCCCACATCAGCAGGAAATCCGCGGCGTTCCGCAGGATGCGGCCCGCCGGCCCCGATCCCGCGAGGATGTTGATCGACGCGAGAATCATCGACACGATCCAAAGCACCGCTCCGGACCGCCGGGAGAGTGGACGGCCGGCGAGGGCGTGAACCCATGCGAGCCCCTGGGAGAAGAAGAGGACGGCAGCGGGTACGTAAAGGCCTCGCCAGAGGATGAACCGGAGCACGGGATCCGCCGCGCCCCGGAAGTCGATAACGTACCGCAGGCAGAAGCGCAGGCTCGTGAGGAAGAGAGCGGCGAGGAACAGGGCCGCATGGAGGAGGAAGGCGCGCCGGAATTTCAGGTAGTAAAGCACGCCCAGCGCCAAGGCGACGGCTCCGGCCAGGGCGGCGGCGATGAAGGCCGCGAATTCTCCGAGCATGCGGCCATGGTACCACGAACCGGCGCGACTGGCCACAAGGAGCCTGTCGGACTTATGATCGCGATAGTGATGTAAATGGTAAATTTTGACTTTATTGCGCTTTTTTGTTGGACTCGACGATCCGCGGCGTAAAAATGGTTCGTCAATCGGGCCATACGGGAAGTATGGCCCTCAATCCTCACCCTTTTTCCACTCGCGGCTCATCTTCGCCCAACAAAACTCCTAAGCCCGACAGACTCCTAACGGCCCTCAGCCTCACTCTCCTGCGAACAGGACGAGCGCCGCCTCCAATTGGGGATCGCGGCCCTGGGCGGCCGCCTCCTCGGTGTTCTGCACCACGAAGCCGGGCGGAGGAACGATGCCCGCGCCCTCGTAGCTCAGGCCTTCGCTTGTGCGGACGCGTTGGGTGCTGACGGTGCAGGTCCAACCGTTGGGGAGCTCGTGGAGGGTCCGGAAGGAAAAGCCCCCGGCCGTACGCGTACCGACCTGCCGCGCGCCGGGAAGGCGGAGCAAGGCCATCGCCATGAACTCCCCCGCGCTCGTCGTGAGCCGGTTCGTGAGTACGACGAGGGGAACCTCCGGCGCGCGCGTCCCGCCCGCGGCGATCCGGAGTTCGTACGGAGATCCGAAATCTTCCCTGCCCGGTCCGGTCTTCTCGCGCGTCACGGCGTAGACTTCGTCCTCCGCGTAGAAACGTCCGGCGATGTAGGCCACGTCCTGCATGAGGCCGCCCCGGTTGTCGCGCAGGTCGACGATGAGGCCGGCCGCGTCCGCGAACGCCGCCATAATGGGGTCGATATCTTCCGCCCATTCCGAGTGGTTCGCCATCATGGAACCGGCGCCGCCGCCCGGCGAGAAATTCTTGATCCGTACGTACGCCAGTTCCGGCCTTCCGGCGATCCGGCCGGTGACGAAACGGCCGCCGCCCCGCAAAGAAGCGCCCTCAAGATAAGCGCCCGTCGTCGCCTCCCGGAATTGCGTTCTGAGTTCGCTTGAGCGCGCGCTGTTCGCGAAGCGGGTCGGGTTCCGCAGGCTGACGTGGGGATCGTCCAATTCATAGATCATGGACGCAAGGAGGTCGAAGAGTTCGTCCTCGCTCATGCCCTCGTCGACGAGCGGTTCGCGCTCGGAACGCACCGCATCCCAGTCCACGCCCTTTTCCGCGAAGGAGGCGTAGTTCTCGTCGAACAGGCGCCAAAAATAATCGAAATTCGCCGCAGGGGAAGCGTCGTACCCGACGGAGAGGTCGAAGCCGGCGCACGCGGAAATGGAGACCGCGACGGCGGCAAAGATGGCTGCAAAGATAGCGGAACACGAGGCGCGACGATTCATCGGGATACCTCCCCGGTGGAATAAGCGATCGCCACGAGGGCGCGCGCTGAGAGGCTGGACCATGTTTTCCGTTTACCGAGCGCGAAGCACTCCACGTCGATGGACGGCCGTGCGTAGAATCCGGCGCCGAGCGGGACGAACAGGGCCGTGGTGAAAGCTACGAGGGGACGGTTCGCGCAGGAGGCCGGTTTCCCGGTCAGGATGATCGCGGAAGGATCGGAGGTTATGTGCTCGATGATCCAACCGCTCGTTCCCGTGTAGGGCGGTTCGTTCAGCAAGGAGACCAGGGGCGCCGAAAGGGACAGGCCGAGCGTGGATGCGCCCGGCAGGCCGATGCCCGCCTGGATCGCGGGCCCGAAATCCAGAGCCGTCGCGAATACGGGGTAGTCCCGGAAAATGCCTATATCGAAACGATAGGCAAGGTTGCCGCCGAGCGCGACGTTCAAGCCGCCGCTGAGCGGTAGCGGGTACGATAACGTCCCGTCCCACCGGCCCTTGATGCGCAGGGGATGGTTCGTCGAAGAGAAGCTCCCCTCGACCGAACCTGTCTCCTGGTCCAGCCATTCCGTATAAAGTTTGTTGTCCTCTGTCGCCCGGGAAAGCTCCCCGATGTCAAAGGAGAGGCACGTGCCCCATTCGGTTTTCCCGCCCCTCCCCTCCGCCCCAAGTTCCGAGGAGAAGAGAAAACCCTGGTAACGATGCGGTCCCGTATGTTCCACCTTCTCCATAATGGATAAGGAGCCGACCCCGACCCAGAAACGGGCTTCCGCGCCGAGCGGAACGAGGCAAGGGAAAAAGACGGCCGCGACGAGGGCGGCCCGGCGATGGATGGCGAATTTCATGCCGGAAAGGTAGCCGTGACGACCGCCTTCCGACATCGGGATCTCCACCGGTTTTCGCCGCGCTACGAGGAATCGGGGAAAACCCCGAGGCTCCATCAACCCGCAGCTCGGAAGAAGTCTTGCGGGGGGAAGAGAAGGGAGATCCCTTCTCTCCCCGCCCGCGCCCCCTCACTCATCCCCGGGCGGACCGGGGGACAGACCACCTTACTTCAGCGGCGGGCGAAGCTGATCAGGTTCCAGGAACGCGGCGGCAGCGCGGCGCGCGCGGTGTCCCCTTCGATCGAGACCCTCCCTCCGTCCGCGGGCGCCACCTCGTTCGGCCGATCCGCGGTGTTGACGGCCTTCGGGTCGTCGTGGACAAGGGTCGTCCAGCGGGGAGCCCCGAAGGCGTCCAGTTCCGGATACTGGATGGAGAGTTCGAGTTCCTTGTCCTGCGACCGGTTGACCGCCAAGACGAGCAGGCCCCCGTCGCGGGAACGCACGCAGGCGCTCGCGAGGTACGGGACGTCCTTGGCGCTCCCGGCGTCGTAGCGGTCGGATTCGACCGACTGCCGCAGGCTCGTGCCGCCCTTGGCGGCCGCGGCGGTCAGGGCAAAGGGGTGGAATATGGTCTGCTTCCAGGCCCTCCCGCCCGGCTCCGTCATGATGGGCGCGATGACGTTCACGAGCTGGGCGAGGCAGGCGATCTTCACGCGGTCGGCGTTGTTCAGCAACGTTATCAGCATCCCGCCCACCAGGGTCGCATCCTCGGCCGTATACACGTCCTCCAGAAGCCGGGGCGCGTGCGACCAGGGCTGGACGGCCTTGTCGGCTTCATGAGAGTGGTACCAGACGTTCCATTCGTCGAAGGAGAGGTTGACCGTCTTCCTGGACCGCTGACGGGCCTTCACGGAATCGCAGACGGCAACGACCTCCTTGATGAAGGCGTCCATCTCGTCGCTGCGGGAGAGGTACTCGGCTCCGTCGTTCTTCGCGTTGCCGTAATAACTGTGGAGGGAAAGGAAGTCGACCCGGTCATGGCAGGCCTCCAGCACCGTGCGTTCCCATTCGCCGAAGGATTCCATATGGCGGAAGCTCGAACCGCAGGCCACCAGCTCCAGTTTCGGATCGAACATGCGCATGGCGCCGGCGGTTTCGGCCGCGAGGCGGCCGTACTCCAGCGCGGTCTTCCTTCCGATCTGCCAGGGACCGTCCATCTCGTTCCCCAGGCACCAAGCTTTGATTCCGAAGGGCTCCTTGGAGCCGTGCTCGCGGCGGAGTTCGCTCAATTCGGTGCCGCCCTCCATGTTGCAGTAGTCCAGCAGGCGTACCGCGTCCTCGACGCCCCGCGTGCCGAGGTTGACGGCCATCATCGGTTCGACCCCGGCTTTCCGGCACCAGGCCATGAATTCGCCCGTGCCGAATTGATTGGTCTCGACGGACCGCCAGGCGAGGTCCGGACGGGCGGGACGCTTTTCCCGCGGTCCGACCCCGTCCTCCCACCGATATCCGGACACGAAGTTGCCGCCGGGATAGCGCACCATCGTCGGACCGAGCTCCTTCACGAGGGCGGCCACGTCAGTGCGGAAACCGTCGGAATCGGCGGTCGGGTGGCCGCTTTCGTACAGGCCGCCGTAGACGCAACGCCCCAGATGCTCCGCGAAGGATCCGAACAGCCGATCGTCGATCGCTCCGATCATGAAAGCCGGATGCAGGGTGATCCGCGCTTGAATACTTTTCCCGGTCATATAGTCCCCCTTCGAAATTCAATGCAATACGTATATAATCCTTGCAGGAAGGCAATAAGGGAATGTCCGCAACTGACAAAGGCATACGCCAGACAGTCATCATTTATCCCGATTGCCGCGAAGCCTTCCTGCCCGAAAGCCCTGACGGCCGCCTTGCCCGGCACGGCGTGGAACTCGCCGGCATCAGCGTCCTCAAAACCCGGTACATCATCGCCCGCGAGGCGGGCCGTTTCCACGTCGTTTTCGTCAGCCTGGACGGAACCGGGTGGCTGGAGGCCGGGACCGTCGACCGCGCGGTCGGCGCGGGGGAACTGTTCGTGGTCCCGGCGGGGACGGCCCACGAATACCGGCTCGCGGGCGCTTCATGGACCGCCTGCTGGTTCCATCTGGCGGACGACCGTCCCTGGGACGATCCTGGACCGGCCCGCGTGGAAACCCTCGACCGGACTGCCGCCGCCGCGTTGCGCGCTCTGATGGAGGAGTACCTCGCCGAATGCGCCTCCTCCGATGCGCGCTCAGGCCGCGCGGCGACGGCGATCGCCGAACTGATGACGATCCGCCTGGCGCGCCTCATCCGCCCGCCGGCCGACGTGGACCCGTCGGTGAAACGCCTTCGCGCGGCCTTGGACGAAGCGGGCAGTTCGCTCGCCCGCGACTGGAACGTCGCGGGGCTCGCCGCCCTGGCCGGCCTGTCCGCGCGCCAGTTCCACCGCGACTGCCTGCGCCTGTACGGGGAGACCCCGGGAACCCTGCTGACCCGGCTCAGGCTGGACCGCGCCGCCGAATACCTGCGCGCCACCGATTATCCGCTCGCCGCGATCGCCGAGCTCACGGGCTTCGCCAATCCGTACGCTCTTTCCAACGCCTATCGCCGTGATCGCGGGATCAGGCCGAGCGAGGAGCGGAAAAACCGGCCTTGACAGCGGCGGCGGCGGCGATGAGAATCCAGCTATCCGGCTTCTCCCGAGGAGGCACCGGACATCCCCATTCCGCAGCCGGGAGGCCTTCCATGCTGACGATCATCGCGAATCCCCGCTCGGGCAAGGGCAGCGGCAAGGCCCGGCTGCAGCAGGTGGAAGCCTGGATGCGGGAGCGCACCCTTCCATTCGAGTCCCGCGTCACCGCGGGACCGGGCGACGCGATCCGTTTCGCGCGGGAGTCCGCCGAAGCCGGCAGCGAGACGCTGGTGGTCCTCGGCGGGGACGGCACCTTCTATGAGGTCGTGAACGGGATCATGGGCGCGTCCCGCCGCCCCCGTCTGGCCCAGATCCCGGTGGGCACCGGAAACTCCTTCATCAAGGACCTCGGCATCGACAGTTTCGAAGACGGCCTGGCAGCCCTGGCAGACGGGAAGGTCCGGCGGGTCGACGTGGGCCGGGGCCAGGCCGCGGGAGCGGGCACGGGCGCAGGCCTGGCCGCCGCCGCGGGCGCCGAGTTCTACTTCGTGAACCTTTGCGGGGCGGGTTTCGTGGCCCATACCGCCCGGCGGGCCGGATATTTTAGGGCCTTCGGCGATTTCGCCTACGTCATCGCGGTATTGCTCGGCCTTCCGGGCCTGCGCGCCCAATCCCTGCGCACCGTGGCCGACGGAGTCGAGACCGTCCGGGACGCCCATTTCATCGAAATCTGCAATTCCCGGAAAACCGGCGGCGACATGATCATGGCGCCCTCGGCCAAGGTCGACGACGGGCTGTTCGACGTCGTCATCGCCAAAAAAATGACCCGCCGGCAACTACTGGACCTATTCCCCCAGATATTCACCGGCAAGCACGTGGAGAGCCCGCTCGTGGAGACCTTCACCTGCACCCGCATTGAAGCGGCCTTCGAAAAAGCCGAACCGGTCACGCCCGACGGCGAGCTGCTCGGAACCTCGCCGCTCAGCGCCGAGATCATCCCGCTCGCCATCGAGGTCTACGCCCGGTGAGCCGGACTGCCGCCCTTCTGCGCTGGCCAACCACCCTTCTGCGCTGGGCGGCGGGCGTGGCCGTCTTCGCCTTCATGGCGCTCTGCCTCCTGTTCATTCCTCTGATTGCGCGGCCGCGCGCCTGGGACGGTCTGGCCAAGTTCCTCTGCCGGCTCCTGGTAGCCTGTTTCGGCCTGAAAGTCCGCGTGCGAGGCCTGGAGAAGCTGGAGGGGATAGGAACCTGCATCATCATCTGCAACCACGTCAACATCCTGGACACGTTCCTGCTTTACGGCCATATCCCGCTCTTTTTCCGGGGCCTGGACCAGGCCCAGCATTTCTCCTGGCCGGTCTGGGGCTGGTTCTCGCGGCGCGTCGGTAATATTTCCCTGGATCAGGGCGGCGGCGGCCGGACCGCGGGAGGCCTCAGGGCGGCGGGCAAGGCCCTGGCGGAGGGGACTTCCCTCCTGGTTTTTCCCGAAGGGCACCGCACCCGCGACGGTGAGTTCCTGGAATTCCACCGGGGCGCCTTCCGGCTGGCCGAGCGGCACGGAGTGACCATCCTCCCGATCGTCCAGGCCGGAACCTGGGAAGTCCTCCGTACGGGAACGAAGAAGGGACCGGCATCCGTCAAGGCGGGTCCGGTGGAGCTCACCGTGCTGGAGCCCTGGACCGCCGCGGCCCGTAGCGGCCAGGACGCGGCGGCGGTGCGCGACCGCCTCCGCGACCTGATGGCCGGGACCTACGCCGAATCCCGCGCCCGTCTGGCGGAAGACCGGCGGAACTGACCGCGGAAGGGGCTCCGGAGGCTGTATCCAGAAAACCGCGCCCCTACAGCCTCACCCTTATCTTCAGGACCAGGCCGGGAAACAGGGTGGATTCGAGCCCGACGCGCAGGGAACCTGAGCAGGGCACGCCGAAACCTTCCCCCTGCCTGAGCCAGATGGTCGCGTCCAGCGTTTCCGGATTGATGGTCCAGAATTCCCGGACGCCGTGGCGCTCATAGAGATCCCGTTTTTCCGTCTGGTCCCGCCAGGCGGTGCTTGGGGACAGTATCTCGATGACGAAGTCGGGTCCCCCCATAACTCCTTCATCGATGAGCTTGGCCTCGTCACATACCACCACGAGGTCCGGTTGGACCACCGTATCGATATCGTCCCTCTCCTCGGCCCCCTCGGGCAGGAACACGTCCAAGGGACTGACCAGAGGCATGCAAGGTTTGCCCTCGAACCAGTTGACGAGTTGTGTGATCAAGAGGCTCACCAGCCGCTGATGGCGCCGGAGGGGACCCGGGCTCATGGCATACGGGACTCCGCCGATCAGTTCCCAGCGTTCATCTTCCGGCCACAAACGGTAATCGCCGTAGGTATAACGCTTCCCCGGCTCAAGGGCGAGGGAACCATGGGTTTCGTGCTTCATGGTTCCATTATAACATGTTGCCATGGACTGGAAAGGGCTCCGTCCCCTGCCGCTACGAAGCCGGAGCGACCTTGAACCTGCCCACCTGCGACTCCAAATCGTGCGCCGAGTCCTTGTTCCTGACGCTCAGGGCCGTGACATGGGTGACGGAAGCGGCGATCTCCTTGGCCCCGTCGGCCATCTCGGCGACGCTCTGGTTTATTTCACGCGTGATAGCGGCCAGACGGTTCATCTCATCCAGGATGTTCCGGCTTCCGGCCAGGATTTCCGCGGACCCGCCGTGGATCTCCGATGTGATCTGATTGATGCCGGCGATGGCTTCCAGCACCTGCGAGCCTCCGATGCTCTGCTCCGCCATGGCGTTCTTGATTTCGGATTCTTGATCGCTCACTATCCTGACCCGGGCGAGCATGCTGTCGAAACTCGCGTCGGCATCCCTGGAACAGCCGACCGCGCTGTCTATCGAGGCCTTGATCCCGTTCAGCACCTTGGAGATGGCTTGGGTCTGCTCGCTCGAATTCTCCGAAAGTTTGCGTATCTCGTCCGCCACGACCGCGAACCCGCGCCCCGCGTCCCCGGCATGGGCAGCTTCTATCGCGGCGTTCATGGAAAGCAGGTTCGTCTGCGAGGCGACTCCGGAGATGATATCGCTCGCTTCCAGCATCCCCTCCGCGGCGATCCCGATTTCCCGGATTATGTTGACGACCGCCGAGATCTTGTCCTTCCCGATGCTGGAGGCTTCCAGAAGTTCATCGATGTTGGCCGCATTCCGTTCGAGAGTAGCGGATACGGACCTGATCGAAGAAACCAATTCTTCTATCGAAGCGGAAGCTTCCGTGACGTTCGCGGCCTGGTCGTCGATGCGGTTTTTGAAGGATTCAAGGTTGCGCGAGATCTGTTCGACGGTCGCGAGCGTCTCGGTCACTCCCGCGGATTGATCGATGACCCGGTTCTTCACCGACTCGATGTTGGACATGATCTGGATGACGGATGCCGAGGTCTCCGCCATGTCCGCGGACAGATCGTTCCCGGCTTCGCCGATCTCGGACGCGGTTTTCCGTATCGTTCCGATTATGCCGTTGAGGCCGTCGACGAAGGAGTTGAAGTTAAACGCCAACGCTCCCAGTTCGTCCTTCGAACGGACCGTGAGCTTGCGGGTAAGGTCGCCGTCGCCCTGGTTGATTTCTCCGAGTATGCGGGACGCCATGGCGATGGGGGAAGAAATCGCCTTTCCGATGACCAGCGCGATCACGATGCCGAGGGCGATGCAGATCAGCGTCGCGAGGATGAAAAACACGCTCAGGCTGTTGATGCCCTTGTGGATCTCGGCTTCCGACGCGGCTACGACCAGGATCAGGTCGGTTCCTTCCACGGGAGAGAACCCGGCGATGATATCCATACCTTCATAGCGGTATCCGATCAAGCCCGTGCGCTCCGTCATCATCAGCCGGAACGCATTCGCCAATGGAACGAGCGAAGCGTCTTTTTCGGAGGCCGCGATCGGCGCGAACTGGTTCATCACGAGTTCGCCGTCGGGATGGGCCACGACCACTCCGGCCTTGTTGATCATGTAGGCGTAACCGGATGCGCCGAATCCCATCGAATTGGAGAGCGAACTCAGATCGTTCCCGTCCCTGCGCGCGATCAGGGCGCCCTTCACCGCTCCGTTTTCCGTGATCGGCACCGCATACATCACCACGGGCTTGCCGATGACGCGGCTGATCAGGACATCGGAAACCGCGCGCTCGCCGGAAAGAGCCTTGATCACATAATCCCGGTCCCCCAGCTTGGCTTCGGTATTTCCAAGGACATACCGCGCGACGCCGTCGGGCGACACGATCGCGAAATCGAGGTAGCCGTGGGTCTCCACATCCGGCGCGAGGCTCGCCCTCTGCGTTTCCCAGTCCATGGCCGACGTCCGCGCGCTGACGGCCAGTTCCTGCAGAATCTCCAGCCGGGACACGATATCCTGCCTGACGAGCTGCGCGCCCAACCGCACTTGGGTCGAAAGAGTCGCCTCCACCTGCTTCCGCACGGTGCTCGTCCCGATAGCCAGCGCCGAGATGCCGAGAATGGCCGATACGGAAAATACGAGGGCACCTACCGAAACGGCAATTTTACCGGTGATCTTCATGATGCGCTTCTCCCTTCGCCCAAAGAAGAAGTATAGTCGAGCCTCAACTCCCCCGCCATTCCGCGATCGCGTCGAACATGGCCAGCACGTTGGCCACCGGTACGTCCTCGGTCACTGCGTCCACGCTCGGGGCGGCGATATAGCCGCCGCCTCCCGCCATAACGTCCAGGGTCGCGAGCACGCTCGACCTTACCTCCCCGGGATTCCCCCGCAACAGGGAGCCGCGCGCGTCGATTCCGCCCGAAAGCACGAGCTTCCCGCCGAAGTCCTTCTTGAGCGCCGCGCCCTGCATGCCGGGGCAATCCGGCTGGAGCGCGTGCAATGCGTCGATGCCCGTGGCCGCGATCGCGGGAATGAGCGGCCTGATGCCGCCGGAGGAATGGAGCATGGTCCTGATTCCGTACCGGCGGGAGACTTCCACGAGGCGCTTCAGGCAGGGCGCGACGAAGCGCTCGAAGTGCTCGATGCTGATGAGCGGACCCGTCTGGGTGCCGAAGTCGTTCCTGATGAAGACCAGGTCGATGAGGTCACCCGCTTCCTCGAAAATGCGGGTGTTTACGGCGACGTAGTAGTCGACGATGCGGGAGAGCATGGTCTCCACGAAAAGTGGGTCGTCGTACATGAGGCAGGCGAGAGTCTCCATGCCCACCAGGTCCACCGCGTCGTGCCAGAAGGGCGACCAGGAGCCCCCGACGATGGCGTAACGTCCGGCCGCGTCAGCGATCCGATCGCGTATAAACGAGACGTCCTCCCCTTCGCTCTCGGGCCAGGGATAGTCGCGCAGGTTTTCCATGGTCGGCGCTTCGCGCAGCGGATGGGAGGACGGTTGGCCGTAGCCGCTGCCGCGGCGTTCGATGCCGAAGGGATCCACCCGCCTCAGGCCCTGCCCGATCGGCGCGGCGTCTATCCAGCGGAGATCGTCCCCGATGCGCAGCCGGAACGCCTCCTCGTCGACGCCGAGCTCGGCGCAGGCCTTGGCGATGAACTCCCGGGAGGCTCCGAGCCAGCGCGAGACCGGCAGGCCGGGCCTGCGCTCGAAGGAAGCCAGGAAGCGTTCCTTCTGGCTCCCCTTTGAGGCGGAACGCGTCCTCTTTCCGGTCGTGGCCAGGGGTCGGGTGGACCCGCGCTGCACGAGCTGCTGCTTGATCTTCAATACGTGGACGCCGTCCCCTTCGCCCGAAAGCCTGCGGAACATCATGTCGGAAGCGAGCTTGCCCATGAGGGTCGTGTCGATCCTGAGGGTCGTGATCGGCATGACGAAGGGATCCGCGTAGTTGAGCAGGTCCCCCGGGGCTATGAGGGATAGGTCTTCGGGAATCCGGATGCCCATCCTGCGCACCAGCGCGGCCACCCGTATCGCCATGTCGTCGTCAATCGCGAAGACGGCCGTCGGTCGGTCGGCCGCCGAAAATACGGCATGCAACTGGGCTTCCAGATACTGGGTATTGGCCGCATCGCAGCTCAGGTTGCGCCGGCCGTCCAGGGGCAAGCCCGCTTCTTCGACCGCCTTGCGGAATCCGTAATAGCGGTCGGTGGCCAGGTTGGGCAGGTCGGTGCGTTCCGTCCCCACGAACAGGACTTCGCGGTGCCCGAGCCTGAGAAGGTGGGCGGTTCCCTCGTAGGCCCCCTGGAAATCGTCCGCGAGTATCGAATGGAAACGGTCCTGGAAGCGCCCGTTCATGATGAGGATCACGGGGATCCCGCGCGCCTCAAGCAGTGCGAAAAGCTCCTCGTTTCCGTAGTGGAGGGCGAATACCGCGGCGCAGCGCTCCTCCAGGATGCGGCGGGCAATGCCCTCTGCGTCCAGTCCCGCATGAATGGGAATCAGCACCACGTTGTATCCGCGCTCGGCGAAGCAGGCTTCGATTTCGGCGATGACCGGACGGATGAAGTTCCAGACGAAGGACCAGCGCGCGTCGATGCTGAGCAGGATGCCCGCCGTCGGTTGCCCGCGCGGGGAGTCGGCAAAGCGCTTCTTGCCGTAGCCGAGCCGGTCCGCCGCGTCCATCACCGCTATGCGCACCGCTTCCGAAATCCGTCCCTTGCCGGAAAGGACGAGCGATGAGGTCGTGATCGATACGCCCGCTGCCTCCGCGACATCCTTCAGGGTCGGTGCCTTCATCCGTCCGCGTCCTTTTCGAAACGAAAGCGTGATAAAATAATCAATGAATATTTTACCATTGCCCTCGCTTTGTCAAGGCAAATCGATCCGGAGTGCGATGACGGCTGCGGGGGCGGGCTACAATCCGACCTGTGTAGCGAAAATGTCAGGAGATTTCGACGATCTGTTTATTTTAAACGGAGCCGAAGAACTCCTATTTGCCCATAATGTTTGCGGCGTTATGATCGGCGAACCGATCGAGTGGTTCATTCTGAAGAGACAAAGGGGAACGGGATGACGACTATATCGCCTCTTATAGGTCTTTCCATGTAGCATCTTCTTCTGGCGTATCCCAAAGGTTTTTGAGGGACGTTTCCGCGGCCTCGGCCAAAAACTGCCGTTCTTCTTTCTGCTTGATGAGGAGTATGAAATCCAGTACCTCCTGGATCTTTCCGGAAGGGAGATCACGAACTTCCTTGATGTCGCCCTGACACGGTTACTTGATATCACGGTAAAAATTCTCATGCGCACCAAGCGCCAACAAGGTGAACATCAGGATGCGCTCCACGTACGTATAGGCAAGCAAGGTGATTTGGTTGCTTATCCGGAATTTATATACCCGAATCCCGGCTAGATCGCCCTTTTTCAACTCTCCCGCTTCGGGTGCCTCGAGGAGCAGGCGGACAGCCGCGTCGAGATCCGCCTTCTGGTTCGGATGCAGCCGCTTCACGGCCCTGGCGAAGGTCGGAGTCTGAAGTATCGTCATACTTCGCGTTCAGCCGAATTTATAAGCTCCGAGCTCTTCGCCCGATGCTTCCTTCATGCCCAGAAGCATGTCCTTGATGAAGGCATACGGCAGGTCCGGATTCTCTTCTGCGATCCGCCCGATACGGGTCCAATACTCAATCTGCTTGGGTGCGGACCGGCTATAAATTTCTCCATACCGCCGGGCCGCGGCTTCACCGACGAAGTCGGCTTCACCGCTCGGCCCGCCGGGCGACATCCATCGCCACGTCGGCCCAGGCCCAGAGGTTCCGCGGCTTGTAGGCGACCGTGGAGATATCCTTCATGATGAACTCGATGTGGCTGAAGTCGCCGCCGGCGCGGAGGGCCTTCCGGAGGTTCGCCCTCGCCTCCTCAGGATTCCAGCTGTCGCCCGCGAAGATCGCGGGGGTCGGTTTCACGCTGGCCACATATTCCCCGCCGAGCGCGGGCAGGATCTTTCCGTAGTCGTTCCATGGGCTCACCGACACCTTCCGGAGGTTCGGGATCTTCCTGAGCAGAGCTACCTTGTTCTGCAGCGGCTCGCAGCAACCGTAATAGGTGAGTCCCCAGCGCTCCAGCCAGCGGAAATCATGCCTCATGGCGAATTCCCAGTGCATTTCAGGGGAGACATCGGAGAATATCTGCGCGTTGGAGCAACCCCACATGTTCTTCGGCTTCACGCGCAGCGGATCGAAATCGGCGCCCGGAAGCTCCTTGGTGTAGCCGTAGCCGCCGGAACCGATGCGAGTGTTGTCGCAGTCCAGGGAGAGGAGGTTCTGGGCTTCGAACTGGTCCAATTCCGTCATCCAGGCGTCCGTCATGAGCTCCACAGCGGCGTTCACCAAATCCGGGTCGTCGAAGAGCATGACCATCGCCTCTTCCACCCCGGTCCAGCGTATAAGGTAATCCCAGGGGGTGAACCAGATGTGGGTCTGGCCCAGCTTGCGGACGGGCATGATGTCCTTGAAGAGGTCGTTCATGGCGGCGAAGGCCAGCCCGGTCTGCTTCGCGTCATGCGTCACACGGGGCATCCTGATCTTCGCGAGGTCTTCCGCGGACTTTATCTGGATGCGGAAGTGCCGCGAGACGATTTCGTTCCCCGCGTCGGTCCGCGCGACGTCCACGTCTTCGTGGATGCCGAAGTCGGTGGAATGGATGGCCAGCGGACATTCGATCCAGTCGTTCACCACCATATCGCAGGCCATGTGCCGCCACTGGTAGATGGTCCGGCGCAGCCTGGTCTCCAGCTCCCGCGCCCAGGGATGGGCAGTCCTGAGCGTGAGTTCGTCGTCCGTATTCATCTCGTGCCAGGGGATTTCGTTGATCCAGACCATGGGGCGCACCGATTCCAGGTCGTTCAGGCGCCGCCACAGTTCCGCCTTCTCCTTGTGGACGCCGAGCGCGGCGATCCCGGCGAGTTCCGCGCCGAGGCGCCGGAGCACGTCCCTGTCGGCGGGGGAAAGGACCAGATCTTCGAAAACGAGGGGCGGCGTATAATTTCCCGGATCGTGCAGCATGGGAGCCTCCGTGATTGGTCTTCCTTCAGTGTAAGCGGCTGCCGCCGGCGCGGGCAATGCAAAGAATTCAAATTTTCACCTGGTCGAGTATGAATATTCACCAAGGAAAGCAGAAATGGTATTTTTTGGTGAATTTATTCACCTACCCGGATGTTGCACAAATATGATTGAATCCGGTCAGGACTTCTCGATCCATCGTCAGTTGACATCAGAAAATCTGGCCAGCCAATTTCATTTCCTTATTTAATAATGATATAACTATCCTGATCGCGATAATTCCGCAGACTGCGTTTTTTCCGGAATGCCTATCCGCTGTCCCCGCGCCTGAATTTCAGTCCGCATCTCCGTTCCCGGAATCCGATCTCGGAGAGGGATTGAAAACCAAGGTGAATATATTCATTAAAAATCTTGACATTCCGTAAACCTATGGTACAGTTGCCTCATACGACACGGCCATCATAAGGGGGATCGCATGATCCGGTACGGACAGGTCATACGGCTCAAGGACGGCGTCCTGGCTTCCTACAAGAAATACCATGCGGAAATCTGGCCGGGAATCACCGCCAAGATCGCCGAATGCAATATCAGGAACTATTCCATCTATCATAAGGACGGTTTCCTGTTCGCGTACTTCGAGTACGTCGGCAAGGATTTCGACGGCGACATGAAGAAGATGGGAGACGATCCGCTCACCCAAAAATGGTGGGACATCATGAAACCGATGCAGCGGCCGCTGGAGACCCGGGCGCCGGGGGAGTGGTGGTCGAACATGGACGAAGTTTTCCATCAGGACTGAGGAGAAGGCCGCATGTCAATACGAAGCGCATCCTGCCTGGCCAAACTGGACCGTATCAACAAAACCCTGCGCCACGAGGAAGCCGATCGCGTGCCGATCAGCGACTTCTTCTGGACCTCCTTCCTGAACCGCTGGAAGCAGGAGCTGGGACTTCCCGCCGACGCGGACATCTACAAGCACTACGACCTGGATTGGGTCTGCACCGTCCCCAACATGGACCCGCACATCAGGCCATTCGAGATCATCAAGGAAGAAGACCACGATACGATCCTGAAGACCGGCTTCGAGGCGATCATCCGCCGCCGCGAAGGCGTGCAGATGCCGTACTTCGAACATTTCGAGACCGACAGCGTCGAGAAGATGACGGCCTTCCGGTTCGACGATCCCTGGGACGACCGGCGCTTCTTCTCGGGCGGCGACAACCAGCTGGCCGGCATCGGCGACGTCATCACGCGGAACAGCCCTCCCTGGATCGACACGGTCAAATCCATCCATCCGGACTTCCCGGTATACGGTTCCATCTGCGAAGGCCACGAATTCCTCTGGCGCATCGTGGGCACCGAGAACGCCTTCATGTGGATGGCCCTGTATCCGGAAGAGATCGGCGCCTTCATCAAACGTCTGGGAACCTTCCTCGTCGAAATGACCAAGTCACAGATAAAAGCGGGCGGAGGCCTGCTGGACGGCATGGTCATCTGGGGCGACGTCGCCTACGTCAATGGCATGCTCTTTTCGCCGGTGTTCTGGCGTGAGCATTTCAAGCCCATCGTCAGAGAACAGATCCGCGTCTGCCACGAAGCCGGCATCCCGGTGATCTACCACGGCTGCGGCAACGCGACCGCGATCTACGAGGATTTCATCGAGATCGGACTGGATTCCTACAATCCCCTTGAAGCCAAGAGCGGCCTGGACGTGGTCCAGCTGCGCAAGCAATACGGTCACCGCATGGGCTTCTGCGGCAACATCGACGCGCTGGCCTGGGCTAACGACACGCTCCCGGAGCTGGAGGCGCAGGTCCTGCGCAAGCTCAACGCGGCCAAGGGCGGCGGCTACATCGTGCAGAGCGACCATTCGGTCCCTTCCAACGTATCGGCCGAGCGCTACGAGTTCGTGCTGAACCTGGTGCGCAAGCACGGCGGGTACCCGCTGAAGCTCGGCGCGTTCGATCTTCCCGAGCTCGGATGAGCGCCGGCATGACCTCCCGCGAACGCGTCCTCGCCGCGATCGACCACAAGACTCCGGACCGGGTCCCCGTGGACCTCGGCTCCAACCCGAGCTCCGGCATCTCGGCCACCGCCTATGCCCGCCTCCGGGACCATCTGGGCGTGAAGACCGGCGGGACGCTGGTCTATGACGTGGTCCAACAGCTGGCGCAGCCGGAGGAATGGGCGCTGGACCGGCTGGGCGTGGACGTCGTGGACCTCGGGCGGACTTTCAACACCAAAGACGAAGACTGGTACGACGTGACGCTCGCCTCCGGGGACCGGGCAAAATACCCGGCATGGTTCCGTCCCGAGCGCGATGCGGATGGCTCATGGATCGCCCGCCACGCCGACGGCACGATCATCGCGCGGCAGCCCGTCAGCGCGGCCTTCTACGACGAGACCTGCTTTCCCCTGATGGACTATTGGCCCGCCGATTGGCGCGCCGGTTGGTCGGGCCTGGACGCGGCGATGGGCAAGGTCCTCTGGTCCGCCCTGGTGCATTCGCCCTGGGACAACGCCGGAAAGCCGGGCTTCTGGGAGCGCCTCCGCGCCAACGCCCTGGAGCTCCGCCGCACGAGCGACCGCGCGATCATGGTGGTGGTCGGCTGCAACCTGTTCGAATGGGGAACCTTCCTCAGGCGCATCGACAATTTCCTCGTTGACCTGCTGCTGGAGCCGGAGAAGGTTGAGAGCCTCCTTGACGCCCTCATGGAGCGGCATCTGGCCACCCTTGAAAAGGTATGCGCCGCCGTCGGCGACGTAGCCGACGTGATCCGCTTCGGCGACGACCTGGGCACCGACACGGGCCCTTTCATGAAGCCGGAGACGTACCGCGAGCTCTTCAAACCGCGCCACCGCATCCTCTGCGATTTCGTCCGCGGCCATTCGAACATGCGGACCTTCCTTCATTCCTGCGGTTCCATAGACCTGGTGATTCCCGACCTCATAGAGGCGGGCTTCCAGATCCTGAACCCCGTGCAGACGAACGCGCGCGGCATGGAGCCGGAACGATTGAAGAGGGACTTCGGCAAGGACGTGACCTTCTGGGGCGGCGGCATCGATACGCGGGTAGTCCTCAACCACGGGACTCCGGCTGAGGTCCGCGCGCAGGCCCTGGAGCGCCTGGAGATCTTCGCCCCCGGCGGCGGCTATATTTTCAATACGGTGCACAACATCCTTCCGGACGTGCCGCCGGAGAACGTCGTCGCCCTTTTTGACGCAGTGCGCGAGTTCAACGGAACAAGGAGCGGTCAGTGAATGCGGATCGTATAGGCCTGGCCCTGGAAATGCGGCAGGTCAGCAAGCGCTTCCCCGGAACCATCGCGGTCGACGAAGTGAGCTTCGAAGTCTACGCGGGCGAGGTGCATGCGCTCGTCGGCGAGAACGGGGCGGGGAAGTCGACGCTGATGAAGATGCTCGCGGGCTCGTTCAACGACTACACGGGAAAGATTTTCATCAACGACAAGGAGGTGGAGCTCCACTCCCCTTCCGTAGCCAAGAAATTCGGCATAGGCATGATCTACCAGGAGCTGTCCCTGGCCAAGCCCATCAGCATCGCGGAGAACATCCTTGCGGGGCGCCTTCCGCGCAAGGGCTTCTTCATCGACCGCGGGGCGATGCGCACGGAAGCGAAGCGGCTCATGGGGAAGGTCGGCCTGGACCTGGATCCGGACCTGCCGATCGAAGACATCAGCCAGCACGAAGCCCAGCTCGTCGAAATCGCCAAGGTGCTCGGCACGTCGCCCTGCATACTCGTGATGGACGAACCCACCAGCGCCCTCTCCCGCGAAGAGGTCGAACGGCTCTTCGACATCATCGACGGACTCCGCAAGCGCGGGCTCGCGATCGTGTACATCTCCCACCACCTTCCCGAGATCTTCCGCATCGCCGACCGGGTCACGGTCATGCGCGACGGAAAGAAGGTCGGAACCAAGGATATCGCGGAAGCCTCGCGGGAAGAGATCGTCCAGATGATGGTCGGCCGTTCCGTGAAGGAATTCTACAAACGGCGGGAGAGGACCATCGGCGAGGTCCGCCTCAGGGTTCGGGGGCTTTCCCGCTGGGGCTTCTTCCACGACGTGGATTTCCAGGCCAGGCGGGGGGAGATCCTCGGCATCTGCGGCCTTTCGGGAGCGGGCAGGTCGGAACTCGCACGGGTGCTCGTGGGCCTGGACCAGGCCGATGCGGGCGGGATAGAGCTGGACGGAGCCGAGGTACGGGGCGAGGGAATGGCCTATTACCTGGCCAAGGGCATCGCCTACCTTAGCGAGGACCGCAAGTCGGAAGGGCTTGCCCTCAGGCTTTCCGTGGAGGACAACACCCTGTCCGCCGTCATCCCGCGGCTGACCCGGGGCATCTTCTTCAACAAGAAGGACGGGGCCGCGACGGTGAGGCGGCTGCTCAAGGAACTTTCCGTCTATCCGCCCGATCCCGCCCGTACGGTCGGGAACCTTTCGGGAGGCAACCAGCAAAAGGTGCTTTTGGCCAAGTGGATCGCCAGCGATCCGAAGGTCCTCATCCTGGACGAACCTACGCGCGGCGTCGATATCGGAGCCAAGCTGATCATCCACGACGCGGTGGAGAAGCTGGCGGAAGCCGGAAACACAGTGGTGCTCATTTCATCGGACCTGCCCGAACTGGTCGGCCTGTCGGACCGCGTCATGATCATGCGGAAGGGCCGTTTCACCAGAGAGATGAGCTACGAGCAATGCACCGAGGAAGCCCTGCTCCTCGCGGCGAACGGCGAGGAGAGCGCATGATGGGAAACCTGTCCGCGAAAGCGGCTTCCGCGGCCGACGGGAGGAGCGTGGGCTCCAACCGGCTCGGCGGTTTCGTGAACCAGGCGGGCATCTACGGGATAGCCTTCCTCTTCATCGCGCTCGGAGCCGTCCTCCAGAGCTTCGGCGTCATCAACAACTTCATGTCCGCCCAGAACTTCCTCAACATCATCGATGCCGTGGCCCTCCTGGGGATCGTGACGGTCGGCATGGCCTTCGTGACGTATTCCGGCCACTACGCGGACATGTCGGTGCCCACGACCATGGCGCTGGCCGGCATCGTCAGCGTCGAGATCCTGAAATACGGTTTCGTTCCGGCTGTCGCGGCCGCCCTGGCGGTGGGTCTCGCGATCGGCGCGATAAACGCGATCGTCGTAGGACGCCTCAAGGCAAACCCCATCATCTGGACCCTGGCGATGAACTACGTGACGATGGGTGTCATCCGCTTCGTCTGGGTCAACAAGCAGATATACCCGGACATGAAGACGGATGACGCGCTCACCCTCGCCCTCTTCGACAACATCTTCCGGTTCCGTTTCTTCGACCTGATCGGATTGCCGGTCCTCGTGCTCGTCATCCTCATGGTCGCCGGCCAGTTCCTGTTGATGCGGACAGCCTACGGCGCCCAACTCAAGCTGACCGGATCGGCCCGCAAGGCCGCCAAATTTTCCGGAATCAACGTGGAACGGGTGGTCGGAATCGCCTTCATCCTCGCCGCCTTCACTGCCACCATCGGCGGGCTGACGGTCACCTCCCTTTCCCGGGTGGGAGCCTGGTACAACGGCGCGGGCTACGACTTCAAGGCGGTGACCGCCATCGTCATCGGCGGCATGACCCTGGCAGGCGGCCGGGGATCCATCATCGGCGTCATCGGAGGCGCCTTCGTCATCGGGCTCATGAACAACATCATGACCCTCCTGGGCATAGGCACTTTCTCCCAGGACATGATCCGAGGAGCGATCTTCATCGCGGTCGTCGGAATCAACGCGAAATCCTTACGAAGTTTGGGGCGGGACGATGCGTAGCGACAAAAAAATCCTTGCGGGCAACAAGCGTCTGGCTTGGGTGGACAAATACAGGATCTTCGTGCTTTTCGCCTTGGTCTTCCTCTTTATGTCCGTCTTCGCGCCGCGTTTCTTCAACGTCTTCAACCTCACCTCGATCATGAAAACCGTCGCCATGAACGCCTGCGTGGCCATCGGTTTCACCATCGTCATGATCTGCGGCCAGTTGGACCTGTCCATCGGAACGGTCATCACCTTTGCGGGCGTCCTGGGATTGTCCCTGAAGGGGAGCCTCGGTTATGCCGGATCTGTCCCCGTGGCCATCGCGGCGGGAGCCCTGGTCGGACTCTTCAACGGGCTTCTCGTGGCCAAGGCCAAGATCAACTCCTTCATCGTCACGCTGGGCACCATGACCATCCTTCAGGGAGCCATCTACACCCTTACCGGCGGAAACACCATCAGCCTGTCCACCCCGGACGCCTTCGCGGTATCCGACTTCCTCGCCAAACCCCTCCTCCCCTTGGTCACCCCGCGCATCCTGATCACCGTCGCGCTGGTCATCGGCTTCGAGCTTTTCCTGAGGCGGACCCAGGCGGGCCGCAATTTCTACCTGGTCGGCGGCAACAAGAACACCGCATGGCTGGCCGGAATCAAGACGGACGGCTACACCGTCATCGCGTTCGTGCTGTCCGGCGCGCTGGCCGCGGTCGGAGGGGTTTTCTTCGCCATGGAATCCAGCGCCGCCACCCTGAAGATGGGCGACCAATCCCTCATGTACGTCATCTCCGCGACGATCATCGGCGGAACGGCGATGTCGGGCGGCAAAGGCGGCGTGTTCCGTACCGTCGTGGCCATCCTTACCCTGGAGATGCTGTACACGGGCATCATCCTCTTCGGCCTCGGCAATGAGGTGAAGATTTTCATCGCAGGGCTCATCCTGGCCGCCGTCGTGCTGTACGAGGCCTACGCGGTCTACAAGCACGAAAAGGAAGTCGGGAAGCGGCCCGAACTCGTGAAGGAGCTCGCAGTCGGCAAGCCGGGCGCGGCAGACAAACCCGCCTAGCATTCAATCGCTCGAACGCGACCGGGGAGCGCGAGTTACCGGCGCACGAGATATTCTGAAAGGAGGCTACGAATGAAACGAACGATTACCCTGATCGCGGCGGCGGCTCTCTCCCTCTCCCTGACCGGCTTCGCCTTCGCGGCGGGCGGCCAGCAGGCAGCCGGCGGCGATGTGAAAGGCAACCTGGAGGCATCACTCAAGGTCGACACCAGCGTGCTGAAGTCGGCCGATAACCAGTTGCTGCTGAAGCCCTCGACCGACAACCGCAAGGTTCCGGCCCGGCCCGCCAATCCCGACGCCCTTCCCGAAACGGATCCCCTGCACTGGTACGACATGGAATGGGCCGGATGGAACGCCAACAAATCCGCCGTCCCCGCGTCCCCCAAGACAGGCGCCATCGGCAAGAAGATCATCTTCATCGTCCACGGCGATCATCCCTGGACGACCGCCTGCACGCTCGGCGCCAAGAAAGTGGCCGACGCGTACAGCATGACCTTCAAGCCGATGTCCCCCAACTGGGATCTCGCGGTCCAGAACCAGATGATCGACCAAGCCATCAACGAAAGGCCCGACATGATCCTCCTGATTCCGCTGGACGCCAAGACCGCTCCCCAGCAGGCCCGGAAGATCAACCAGGCCGGCATCCCCCTCATCCTGTTCAACACCCTGCCCTCCGCCGAAGCCATGAACTACGCGATCGCCTGGACCGGTCCGGACGATTTCGGCCAGTTCCGCCTCCTCTCACGCGCCTTCGCCGACGAACTCCGCAAGCGGAATCCCGGCGCCAAGGAAATCGGCGTAGCCTACGTGCAGCACGCGCCCGGCGGATCGCCCTACTTCGCCCGCTGCTTCGGCCCCATCTCCGAAATGGCCGGTTACGCCCCCGAGATCAAGACCCTGGACAAGCAGGCCCCCGGCTTCGAGGCAGACAAGACCATGCAGCTGGTTTCCGACTGGCTCACCCGTTTCGGCCCAAGCCTCAAGGGAATCGTGGCAGCCGACGATTCCGCCCAGTCACTCGGCATCTCCGAAGCCCTCAAGAAGGCAGGACGCGAGGACGTGCTCGTGGTCGCCGCCGGAAACTCCAAGCAGGGCATGGACCTGGTGAAGGAAGGAAAGATCTTCGCGATCACCTACCAGACCGCGGAAGGCGACGGCGCCCTCGCGGTGGCCACCGCCGCCGACTGGTTCAACGGCAAGGAAATCCCCATGAGGAAGAACCTCGCCCAGCACATCATCACCAAGAAAGACGTCGACACGTTCTACCCGCCGCAGTGGTAGGAAGGCACCGGGGCGTCAAGTGAATCCCGAGCCGTCCGCAGCGCCAATGCGCCGCGGACGGCTCTTTTCGGCTTGACGCGCCGCTTCCGGACGTCCACTATTCGCCATGGCCCAGCTCGAACCCATAACGCTTTCCGCCACCGCCTCCTACTTTCCCTCACCAGCGAACGTAGGGCTTTTCGACGGGAAGGAAGGCGCGGTCCTCATCGATACCGGTAACGACGCCGACTCAGGGCGCAAGCTCCTGAAGTCGCTCGCCGGGAGCCGCGGACTCGCGGCGGCCGTCCTGACCCATTCCAACGCCGACCACGCCGGTGGCGCCGCTTTCATCGCTTCGCGCACCGGCAAGCCCATCTACGCCGCCCGCATCGAGGCGGCGCTTTGCGCCGACCCCCTGTTGGAGCCGTCCTTCATCTGGGGCGCGTACCCGCCGGCGGAACTGCGCGGCAAATTCTTCATGGCACCGCCCTGCGCCGTCCAGCCAATACCTGAGGATGGGCCGCTTTCCGCGTATCCTGAGCTGGAGGGTCTGACCCCCGTTCCACTCGGCGGCCATTTCTTTTCCCAGATAGGACTCCTGACGGATGACGGCGTGCTTTTCGCGGGCGACGCCCTCTTCGGCGAGGCGTCGATCCGGAAGCATCCGGTGTTCTTCGTCTATGACGTCGCGGCCTTCCTTTCCTCGCTCGACCGTATCCTGGCCCTGGGGCCGGAGGTCGCGCTGCCGAGCCACGGGGATCCCGTCCGCGGCGCGGCCGCCCTGGTAGCGGCAAACCGGGCAGCCGTAGAGCGGGTTGCTGAATCGGTGCTTGAAGCCTGCGCAGAAGCTGCATCGGCGTCGGGCGGCGCTTCTCCGGACGACGTACTGGCCTCGGTCTGCGCATCCTTTTCGATCGATCTGGACTGGGCGCAGTACGCGCTCGTAGGCTCGACCGTCCGCTCCTACCTGGTCTGGCTCAGGAACAGGGGGGAGCTTGAGGTCGGCTTCGCGCGGGGTCGGATGGGGTGGAGGAGGAAATGAAGGACGAAGCCTCCGGCGGGCGACGCAGGAGGCTGGTCCGGATTCCGAATGCCGGCTCGATGGTCGGCATGAATTTGCCGAAGCTCATGTGCCTGCATATAATTATCGCTAATCTTCATCCAAGAAGAGTTGCATCCCGGAGGCCGAAATGACCAAAAACCGAAGACTGTCCACAAAGATCGCAATGATTTACGGCGTTTCCATGACCCTGCTCCTTGCGATCATGGCCGGAGTGACGCTGTTGCGTGTATCCGACGCGATGCGCAACCTCAATGAGGAGCTCGACCTCGAGTTGGCGAAAGCCCGCGCGGGACAGATCGGACAGTGGCTCGGCGCCAAGATGCGCATCGTCGAAATCCTCGCCCGGATCGACGGCTGGAATGTCGCCGATCCGGGTTCGATCAGGGGGAAAGTGCAGGCGAGGGCGGACAGGATCGATCCGGATTTCGAGATCGAACTGTTCGCCTTTCCCGACGGAACTTACGTGCCGACCTCGGGAGCGGAGGGTAACATACTCGACCGCGACTATTTCCAGGCCGTCATGAAGGAAGGGAAAACCGATTTCGTCGGCAAAGCGGTGACGTCCAGATCCAGCGGCAATTTCATCGTTCCCATGGCGTCGGCGGTCAAGGGCCCTGACGGCAAAACCGCCGCGCTGTACGGGGCTACCGTGAGCCTGACGACTCTCAGCGGCATCGCCTCGGATATCAGGATCGGGGCTGCCGGGTACGGCACCGTGATCGACGGCAGCGGCCTGGTGATCGCCCATCCCGACAAAAACATGACCATGAAGCTCAACGTGCTCGATTCGGCGTCCGCGGGCTACAAAGGCCTGGCGGAAGTCGGGAAGCGTATGCTGTCGGAGGATGCCGGTTCGGGCAGTGTCGTCAACCCCGACGGCATGCCGGAAATCATCTTCTTCGCCCGCGTCCCGAACAGTCCGGGCTGGACCCTCGGCATCGCCGTCCCGGAGGGCCAGATCCTCGCACCGGTCCGGAACATAGCCGTCGTGGCGATCGCGATCGCGCTCATCATCATCGCCGCGGTCATCGTCCTTTCAATACTCATCGCGCGCGTAGTGTCGGCTCCGATCACCGTAATCGGCGCGGCGGCCCAGCGCATCGCGAAGGGAGAGCTTCAAATGTCGGCCACGGACGAAGCGGCGCTCGACAAGGTCAAGCTGGGCAGGGACGAGGTCGGCGCGGCGGGCGCGGCCATCCATGCGATGGTGGAAAGCCTCGGGTCGGTAGTATCGACGATACGGGTGGCCGCGGAGGAAGTGAGCATGGGTTCGGAGAGCCTGTCCGGCGCGAGCCAGTCCATGTCGATGGGCGCGACGCAGCAAGCCTCGGCCGCGGAGCAGGTATCGGCCTCGATGGAGCAGATGTCCGCCAGCATCAGGCAAACGGCGGACAATTCCATCCAGACCGAGAAGCTCGCCGAGAAGTCCGCCGTCGACGCCAAGGCCGGCGGCATCGCGGTGACGGAAACCGTCAAGGCCATGCGGGAGATAGCCTCCAAGATATCGGTCATCGAGGAGATCGCCCGCCAGACGAACCTGCTTGCCCTCAATGCGGCCATAGAAGCCGCGAGGGCGGGTGAGGCCGGCAAGGGCTTCGCGGTCGTGGCGAGCGAAGTGCGGAAGCTGGCTGAACGGAGCCAAGCCGCCGCATCGGAAATCCATATCCTGTCGGGCACGAGCGTCGCGGTCGCGGAAAACGCGGGCGAGCGCATCGCCGCCATCATTCCGGACATCGAGCGTACCGCCGACCTCGTCCGCGAGATCAGCGCTTCCAGCCGCGAGCAACATCAGGGAGTCGACCAGATCAATTCGGCGCTGACCCAGCTGGACACCGTCATCCAGGCCAACGCTTCCACCAGCGAAGAGACGGCTTCCATGGCCGAAGAGCTTTCGGCGCAGGCGGAACGGCTCGTCGCCTCCGTCGGCTTCTTCAAGACCGCCTTGTCCGCGCCCGGGACGGCGCCCGGGGCCGGGGCCGCGCCCCTCCCGCCGGCAAGGCCACCGGCAAGACCGGCAACCCTCCCGCCGGCAACCCTCCCGCCGGCAAGGCCGGCGCCGGCTCGATCAACGACCGCAAAATCGGTCTCCGCCGGTCCGGGAGCCTCCCTCAGGAAGCCCCTCCCCGGCCCGAGCCCTGTCAGCCAGACCGCGATCGTTCCTGCCACGGACGCCAAGGATTCCGATTTCGAGGAGTTCTGATGAACCGGAAACCTGGCCGCCTCACTCCGACCAGGTGCCCGAACGGCTTTCTCCCCGGATGCTCGGAATCACGAAGACCTCGCCCGGCAGGATAAGATGGGGATTTCCCGAATCCGGGATCCTGTCCTTGTTCGCTTCGTACAGGATGGGCCACTTGGTCGGGTCGCCGTACACGAAAGGATAGCCGGCGATATTCCAGAAGCAATCACGCCGCTCAACGATGAGGCGGACGGTGTAGAATTCGGGAAGGACGGGCGAAGCCGGCTCGGCTGCCGGAACCGGAGCCGGTTCAACTACTTGCGCCGCCGGCGGCTTCTCGGGCGCGGGCGCCGCGGCGATGCCGGTGAGCAGCTCGACGACTTTCCGGCTTGCCGCGATCGAACTATCGAAGCGTTCGGCATCATAGTCGGCCACCGCCTGGGCGTAGGCTTCCTGCGCCGGAGGCCATACTTCCGGATACCGTCCGGCGGCGTCCACGCGTTCGCCGAAGGCGATGCGCGCGGCCGCGCGGTTCTTCCAGGAATTGGCCGTCCAGCGCTGGAGTTGCGTCTCGGCCTCGGCCCGTGCCGTCCTGGACAGGACCTCGGCTTCCTTGGATTGCTCGGCTGATTTCAGGAAATCGCCCGAATCGTAGGCGGACTTGGCCTGGCGCTGCAGGTCAAGGGAACGGCGGTAGTTCGGATTGTCCAGAAGGCTGTTCTGCGCGAATACGGAAGCGGAAACGAACAGCAGGAGCAGAGCGGTGATTCCGGCTCTCATTGGACGCCCCCTTCCGGTTTCCCCATTTCCTCTTCTATGGCTTTCAATCGCTCCTCCGTCTCGCTCAGTACCGCATCCGCCTTCTCCAGGGCTTCAAGGGCCGCTATGCGCCGTTCGGCGGCAAGCTTCGCCGCCGCATCGAAACCGGTCGTCGCTTCACCGTACTCCAGAACGGCTTCGGGGAAACGGGAGGAAGAAACGGACGCCTTGGCGCGGGTATAGGTGGCCGCCGCCGCCGCGTACTCCTCTTTGGCGGCTACCTTTGCCTTCTCGGCATCGGCTTTTTTCTGGGCTTCGTCCGCAGCCGCCCGGCTCTCTTCGATCTTTTTGGCGAATCCGTCCTTGATCGTCGCATCGTACAGCGGCAGGGCGGCATCGAGGCGGGCCTCCGCGGTCGCGCGGTCCGAAGACAAGGCGGCTTCCGCCTCGCCGAGCAGCTTCTCCGCTTGCGCGAAGGGTTCGGGAGCATAGGCCTCCAGGCCATTCTTGAGCACGTAGGCACGCCGGTCCTTGGCGAGCGCCATTTTCTCGTCAGCGGCGGCGCTCGGAGCGGGAACGGGCTCGGGAGCGGGCGCGACGACGGGGGCGGCCTCCGCGACGGGCGGCGGACTTTCCGGAACGGGGGGAGGCGCGCCCGCACAGGAGAGGGCGAACGATGCGGCGATCAGTACCATGAAAAGTTTGAATCGCATGGATTCCTCCACAAATGGATTACCGGTTTGGCGTTCCTTCAAGTGTCACACCTATCGGGGCAGGGGTCAAGCGTCGGATTTGCTCTTTTCGAGCGGGAAGGAATGAAGGCGGAAGTCCGGAATGCGGGCATATCGCGCAAGCCGCCGTCGGCCTCCGGCCTTGCCGAACAGAAGCGGAAGGGATTCCGCCCCGGTTCGGCTACGGCATGTAAGGAAGCCGCCGCGGAGAAGCCCCGGGGAGGAGGTCGATCCGGCGGGGAGCCGGATCGACCTTTTCCCGCTTCGCCATGGAACGGGAAAAGTCGGGTCTACTTGAAATCCTTGTCCTGCACGGTCTTCCGCTTGTCGGCCTGGGCGCTTTTGATCGCCGCGTCGCAGAGGGCCCTGACTTTGTCGGAGAGGGTGTCGATCACGGTCGCCGAGCACTTCAGGTCGGCGGTTTCCTTGATATAAGCCTTCAGCTTGGACGCGATTACGAGGGTCTCTTTCTCAGCCATAGGTACTCCATGAATTAAATTTCGGTGTTCCTATCAAACGGAACCCGACGAAGACAATATACTACGACATTACGCGGGATTCGGCGAGTAGAAAGATCAAAAATGAAAATCCGGGGGAATCGGGTCATTCCGGCTCAAAATGACCGAATGAGGGCCAGTTCGTCGAAAATCGGCTTCATCCGTTCGTACAGGCACGAATAGATCGGATACAACCGGTCATAGACAGCCGCCCTGCCGGGATCGGGCGTCTCCTCCGGCATTGTCTTCGCGATAAGCGCCGCTTCGTCCAGGCTCCGCCATACGCCCGCTCCCGTCCCCGCGGCCATCGCGGCGCCCAGGCAAGTAGCGTTTGTCGGAGAGGCATGGGGCAGGACCGGCCTGCCGAGGACTTCGGCGACGATGCCGCGCCAGACGGGACTCCGCGCGCCGCCGCCCAGCAGGGTCAGCCCGCAAGGCGACATACCGAGTTCACGGTAGATGCCGAACACGTCGCGGAGGGCGAAGGCGACGCCCTCGTAGACCGCGCGGATGAGGGCGGCCCGGCCGTGGTACAACGACAGCCCGACGAAACAGCCGCGCGCGTTCGCGTCCCAATGCGGGGTCCGCTCGCCCATCAGGTACGGGGCGAAGAGTATGCCGTCCGATCCGGGCGGCACCGAAGAGACCGCCTCGTCCATGGCTGCGCGGTCCCCGGAAATCAGGGACAGCGCCCAGTCCACCGCTATCCCGGCGCTCTGCACGGTTCCGCAGACATTGCACTTCCGTCCGTCCAGATCACAGAAATTCTGCATGCGCATCGCCGGATCCATGACCGGACCTTCCGCGAGGGTGGATATCCAGGCGCTCGATCCGATGTTGGCGTAGGCCGAAGAGGTGTCCGTGACGCCCGCCCCCCGCGTCGCGCAGGCGGCGTCGCCCCCGCCGAACACGACCGGCAAGCCCTCGGCCAGACCCAGGGCCCGCGCAGCCTCCCGGGACAGCCCGCCGCAGAATTCGGCGCTCGGCCGTATCTCCGGGAATTTAGCCGGATCCAGACCGACCTCTTTCAGCAGGGTCCGCGACCACGCTCCGGCGCGCAGGTCCATCGCGCAGACGAGGGAAGCGTCGGAATAATCGGTCTGTCCCCCCAGGCCCGTGAGGCGGCCGCGCAGCCAATCCTTGGAATTGAGGAAGAAGGCGGTCTTCCGGTACAGGTCGGGCCGGTTTTTCTTGATCCAGAGGATCTTGGGCAGGGACAGGTGCTCGTCCACCCGGTTGCCGGTCAGGGCGTAGACGGTTTCATGCGGGACCGTCCTCAGGATATCCGCGCATTCGGCGACGCTCCGCGAATCGGAATGGATGATTTCGCGGCAGAGCGGCCGTCCTTCTCCGTCCACCGGGAGGCAGCCGTTCATGTGGCCGGAAAGGCCGATCGTCAGGATCCGCGCTCTCTTCACCGCGCCGCCTGAAAGGACCCGTCCGGTGGCTTCGACGGCCGCGGTCCAAAAATCTTCGGCGTCCTGCTCGGCCCGGCCGACCTCCGGGTAGAAGGTCCGGTAGGTCGAGGTCGCCGACCGCAGTTCCACGCCGGAAAGGGAGAACGCCGCGCATTTGAGGCCCGTCGTCCCGATGTCGTAGACGAGGATCGCATCCATTTCAGGCACGGCGCGTCCTACCGGTTTCGGACGTTCAGACGCAAGAATACGCCCCGTCGATGACGATGTCGGAGCCCGTCGTAAAGCTCGCGCCGTCGCCCGCCAGGTAGACCAGCGCCGCGGTCAATTCTTCCGGCCTTCCCATCCTCTTCACGGGGGTGAGAGCTTCCCAGGCAGGTATCCATTGCGTCGCCGAGAGCGTCATCTTGGTGCCGATGTAACCGGGACTGATGCAGTTCACCCGGACGTTGTAGGGGGCCCATTCCACGGCGAGGGACTTGGTCAGCAGGATGACTCCCGCCTTGGAGGCGTTGTACGCGCTCTGGGGCTGCGGTACGTTGACGACATGGCCGGACATGGAAGCGGTATTGATGATGCAACCTTTACGGTTTTTGATCATCACCCGGCCGGCGGCGCGGGCGGTCAGGAAGACGCCGTTCAGGTTCACGTCGATGACCCGTTTCCAGTTTTCGTAGGACATAACCTCGGCCTTCTCGTTCACGCAGATGCCCGCGTTGTTGAAGGCGATGTCGACCGTCTTGAATTCCGCCAGTATCTTCTCCATCATCCGGTCCACGTCGTAGGGATCTGTGATGTCCGCCTTTACGTAGACGGAACGGACGCCGAGCGCCTTCACTTCCTTTACGGTCGTCTCGGCGGATTCCGTATCCATGTCGACGATCGCCACGTCGGCGCCCGCTTCCGCGAACGCGAGGGCCGCGCTCCGTCCGATGCCCTTGGCCCCTCCGGTGATGAAGGCTTTCCTGCCCGTCAGGTCGAAACTCTTGAGCGTTTTCATGTCGTCAACCTCCAGAAGTATCAGCTTGTTTTATGATCGGGGCTCCGGCTCCGTCCGGTTCTCAGCCCTTCACCGCGCCCATCGTCAAACCCTTGACCAGGGATTTTTGCGTCATCCAGCCGAGCACGACGGCAGGAAGGATCGCGATGGTGGAGGACGCGGACAACTGGGCGATGAACATGCCCTGCTGCTCGCGGAACCGCGCCATATAGACCGGCAAGGTCGCGGTCACGTTCGAGGTCAGGTTGAAACCGAGGAAGAATTCGTTCCAGATGAATACCGCGACCAGCAGGCCCGAGGCGATGATCCCGGTGCGGGCCAGGGGAACCGCCATGAACAGGAGCTGCTGCATGCGCGTGCATCCGTCTATCTCGGACGCTTCCATGATCTCGACGGGTATGTCGGAGACGAAGGAATACAGCATCCAGACCACGATCGGCACATGGAAACCGATGTAGGCGATCAGGAGCCCGAGGGGCGTCCGGTTCAGGTTGAAGGTCTGGTACCAGGTGTATAGGGGTATGAGCACCGCGACCGGCGGCAGGAGGATGGTCGTGATGAACCACATGTAGATTTTCTCGTTGCTTTCCCTTTTGCGGAATTTGCCGAACACCAGCACGAAAGCGGCGGGCATCCCCAACACCAGGCTGATCAGCGTCCCGGCGAATACCTGGAAGAAGGAATTCCGCAAATAGCCGTACATATTCGGATCGCTCAGCACCTTCCCGTAGGTCTCCAGGGTCGGCTTGAAGACGAAGGAGGGACGCACCGCCTGGAACTCGCTCTTGAAGCCGGACAGGAACATGTAAAGGATGGGGAAAAAGTAGATGATCGCGGCCGCGTAGATGATAGCGGACATCACGCTCACCCTGAATATCTTCTTCAGGCGCATGGATCGCTGCACTTCCTGGATCGTTCTCGTTCTGTTCATTTTCGTCCTCCCCTAGATGGCGCTGCGCTTCTTCAAGGAGCGGTACAGCATATTCACCGCGATGAGGGTCATCGCGACCGTCATCGTCGCCAGGGCGCTGGCGCGGCCGACGTTGGAAGCGTTGAAGACCTCCATATAAACCGCGTACGGCAGGGTATAGGACCGGGTACCCGGCCCCCCCGCCGTGGTGACCAGGATGAGGCCGAACTCTTTTACGATGAAGATGAGGCCGAGCATGACGGCCACCCGGATGTGGTTGGTGATCATGGGGAGTTTTATGAGGAAGGTCGCCTGGAACCAGTTGACCCCGTCGATGCGCATGCTGTCGATAAGGTCGAAGGAGATGCCCTGCAGGCCCGCCAGGATGACCAGCACGAAGAACGGCATCCATTGCCAGACGAAGAGAAAAATGATGACCGGAATGGGATAATAACTCAGGAGGTCCACCGAGGTGAAACCGAGCGCCTTGGCGATGACGCCGTACCATCCGAAGGTGGTGTTCAGGATCGTCGTCTTCCAGATGACGCCGCTCGCCGTGGACATGACGAAAAAGGGCCCGAGTATCAGGGTCCGCGCGAAGTTGACGCCCGGAACCGTGGTATCCAGAAGAAGGGACATCAGGAATCCCGTAATCGTACAGATCGCGAGGGTGAGCCCCGTGATCATCACCGTCTGCCAGACGATGCTGTAGAATTCGGGAATTTCCTTCCAGTTTTCGATCCTCATGAAATACAGGTAGTTGTCTATTCCCGCGAATTTGATCGGCATGTCGGGTCGCGCAAGATTCCACCGCAGTGTGGAGTAGACGATGGTGAGGATGAACGGTACCTGCGTCATAACGGCGACCACGAGTATCGCCGGGAGCACGAATACCCAGTCATGCTTCTTTTTCATTGTAACCCCCATCGTTGATCGTAAATGCCGCCGCCCCGAAAAGTCGGCGCGACTTTCCGGGACGGCGCAGTTTTTCGGATCGATCTCAAGCGGACCCTATTTCTTGTAGCCGCCGTCTTTCGCGACCTGGTTGAAAAGGTCGTTGGTCTTCTTGATCGCCTCGTCCAGGGTGATCTTGTCGACCACGTAATCGGCCAGGTACTGCGTCATCTTGGTGCCGGCGTCGGCGAATTCCGGGATGGCGATGTACTGGAGTCCGACGTAGGGAACCGGCTCGAGGGTCGGCTTGGTGAAGTCGGTGGACTCCAGGGTCTTCAGGGTCATGGTCGCGTACGGAGCGCTCGCGTAGGCGGGCAGCTTGTAGGTGGAGGACCGGGAAGCGGGAGGCGTGCTGGATCCGGTGGGATCGAGCTCGAGGGACATCTTCACGTAATCCTTGGAGGTGGCCCAGAGCATGAAGTCGAACACGGCCTGCTTCTTCGCGGCGGTGCTCTTGGGGTTGATGCCCATGGACCAGTTCCACAGCCAGGCGGTGTTGGTGGTCATTTTCTGGTGCGGGGGAAGCACGTAGCCGACCTTGCCCTTCACCGCGGAACCGGCGGACTCGAGCGGGGGGGCGATGGAGGTTGCGTCGTAGTAGATGCCGCAATTACCGGACTGCATAAGCGCGATGCATTCGTTGTAGGTATAGGAAAGGATGTCTTTCTGGCCAGCCTCGCGGAGGATCTTCTTGTACATCTGCCAGGCGCCGCGCTGCTCGGGGGTATCGACCGTGGCGTTCCAGTTCATGTCGTAGAAGCGTCCGCCGAAGGCGTTGACGATGGTGACGAAGGGAGCGCCGCTCATGCCCCAGCCGGGCGCGCCGCGCATGGTCATGCCGACGATGCCCTTGGCCGGATCGTTGATTTTCTTGGCCAGTTCGTAGATCTGGTCCCAGGTCGGGGCGTCGGGCATGGTCAGGCCCTTGGCCGCGAAGAGTTCCTTGTTGTACATGATGAAGGAGCTCTCGCCGTAGAAGGGAAGCGCGTAGGGAGAACCGTTGAGAGAGACGGAACCCAACATGCCCTGAATCAGGTCGGCCTTGTCGTACCAGGCGGCCTTATCGGCGGGGAGGGCTTTGAAGTAGGGGTCCAGGTTCTCCAGCCAGCCGTTCCGCGCCCAGTTGTTCGCTTCGTAGGGTCCGAAGTAGAACATGTCGTAGGTGGTACCGCCGGTGGAAGCCTCGGTGGTCAGCTTCTGGCGGAGGTCGTTCTCGGGGAGCACCGCGAAATTGACGGTGACGCCGGGAGCCTTGTACTTCTCCTTGGCGATCTTTTCGAGCGCCTGGGAAATCGGATTGTTCGCGAACGCGACGTTGATGACCACCGGAGCTCCGGCGGCGCTTTTGGCTTCGCCGGCGCCTCCCGCGAATGCCTGCGTCCCGGAAAGGACGAACAGGGCCGCGCAGGTCACGGAGACGATCACTGCCGAAAATCTTTTCATACGTTTCCTCCTCCAAAATTTCAAACGGCATCGCGGCGATGCGCGCACCGTTCAATGCACTTGTTCGGGCCCCGGCGGGGGGCAGCTAGCGGAGCTCCTCGTCGAAGGCGACCGCGACCTTGCCGCAGGCGCCGGAGGCCATCAGCCGGTACGCTTCGTCCGCCTTCTCAAGCGGGAAGCGATGGGTGACCAGGACGTCCGGATGGAGGTCCCAGCGAACGAGCCGCTCGACCAGATCTTCCATGCGCCAGAGAGAAGTGACCCAGGAGCCGTAGATGGTCTTCTGGTCGTGGATGATGTCCGGGCTCGGATTGAAGGAGACGGTGCCGCCCTCCCCCACCAGCGCGATCTTGCCCCACTGCCTGGTCGCCCGTATCGCCAGCGCGCGCCCTTCGGCGTTCGCCGAACAATCGATGGCCCGCTCGAAGCCGCGGCCGCCCGTAAGCTCGCGCAGCTTGGCCGGCGCGCCTGAGTCAGGGGCAATGACGTGTCGCGCCAGACCGAGCTTCTTCGCGAGGGCTATCCGGTCGGCCTGGACCTCGACGCCGACCAGCTGGTTCGCGCCCATAGCCTTTGCGAGCATGAGCGTCGCGAGGCCGACCGGCCCCAGGCCGACCACGAGGACCGCGTCGTTACCGCTGATCCCGATCTTCTCCAGGGCTTCGTAGACGGTGCCGAAGCCGCAAGCCACCTGCGCTCCGTCGGTGAACGTCAGCGAATCGGGAAGCGAGACGAGGTCCCGTTCCTCGGCAAGGATATAGGGAGCCATGCCTCCGTCGCGTTGCCAACCGTAGGCGGCCCGATGCGGGCTGGAGCAGGAAATCTGGTAGCCCATGCGGCAATCGTGGCATACGCCGCAACCGGAAATATGGTAGACGATGACGCGGTCGCCGACCTTGAACCGTTTCATGCCCGGTCCGACTTCGACTATCTGTCCCGCCGGTTCGTGTCCTGCGATGACGCCCTGGTACCCTTCGGGCCCCTTCCCCAGATGTTCCCGATAGATGGCCCTGATGTCGGAACCGCAAATGGTCGAAGATTTGGTACGCAGGAGAACCTGCCCGTGCCCCGGTACGGGGATATCGTATTCGCGGAACTCCACGGTACTATCGCCGGGCAGTATCGCGCCTTTCATCGTTCCTTTCATGGAGACATGATAGCATGTTTTCCCGATTTGACAATATTTATTTTTACATATTATGATATTTCGTATAATCTGTAATATTATGGCCCAATGCTGTAAAGGAGAATGTCAATTATGGAAGCCATCGTACTAGAATCGAAAGGTCGGCTGAGCATACGGGACATCGAGATTGCCGAAAAAATGGGCGAAAACGACGTCAGGATCGCCGTGCGGAACGTCGGAATCTGCGGAAGCGACGTTCATTACTATGTGAGCGGCGGCATCGGTCAGTACGTCGTCAAGGAACCCATGGTCCTGGGCCACGAAGCTTCCGGCGTGGTGCTGGAAACCGGCTCCGCGGTCAAGGACCTGAAAGTCGGCGACCGCGTCTGCATGGAGCCGGGCATCCCCGACCCGAACAGCCGGGAAAGTCGCCTGGGACTTTACAACCTGGACCGGGCCGTCCGCTTCTGGGCCACACCCCCCATCCACGGGGTCCTCCGGCCCACCGTCGTCCACCCGGCGGCCTTTACCTTCAGGCTCCCCGATTCGGTGAGCTTCGCCGAGGGCGCCCTTGTGGAGCCCCTGGCCATCGGCCTGCAAGGCGCGAAAAAAGCCCGCATCAAGCCGGGGGACGTCGCGGTCGTAATCGGCGCGGGCACCATCGGCATGATGTCGGCCCTCGGCGCCCTGGCGGGCGGCTGCAGCCAGGTCATCATCACCGATACCCAGCAACCCAGGCTCGATATCGCCGCGCGCTTCGGCGCCGTCCGGACGGTCAACATCCTGGAAGAAAACCCCGAGGACGTCGTCATGGCCCTCACCGGCGGTTGGGGCGCCGACATCGTCATGGAAGCGAGCGGCAACGAGAAGGCCGCTGCGAACCTGTTCGACCTGCTCTGTCCCGGAGGAAGGGTCGTCTACATCGGCATCCCGGCCTCCGGCATGGTGTCCATCGACATCACCAAGGCGCAGGCCCGGGAGGCGAGCATAGAAACGGTCTTCCGTTATGCCCACATCTATCCGCGCGCGCTGAACCTGATGGGGTCCGGCAGGATCGACCTGAAGCCGCTGATCACCGATACCTACGCCTTCAAGGACGGCATCGCTGCCTTCGAGTACGCGGCCAAACCGAAGCCGACCTCCGTGAAAGTGCAGATAAAGCTCGCCCAACTGTAGATGCGTACGCGCCTACCGGCGCACACACGCACCTACCGGCGCGCACACGCGCCTACTGGCGCACACACGCGCCTACCGGCGCACACACGCACCTACCGGCGCGCACACGCGCCTACTGGCGCGGCGTCAGCGGAGGTTGGTCTTTACGAAAATTGCGGACTTGGCCGCCAGCGCGTCCAGGTCCGGGTTTTCCACCATGTCGCGCCAGACTCCGATGTCGCGCCCGATCTGGCCGCCCTTCATGAGAAAGGGCTCCATCACGAGCGGTCCGGTAAATTTGATGTCGTCCAGGGCCTTCCTGATCTCGGCCCAGGGCATCCGGCCCATGCCCGGCAGTTTCCGGTTCGTCTCGCCCAGGTGCAGGGAGGCCAGGTGCTTCCCGGCATACCTGATCGCGTCTCCTATGGAATCCTCCTCGATGTTCATGTGGAAGGTATCCAGCAGGATGCGGCAGGCGGGGTTGCCGATCTCTTCCACGTAGGCGACGGCCTCGCGGACATCGTTGACCAGGAATTGCTCGAAGCGGTTGATGACTTCGATGTTGAGCGTCACCCCGCGATCCTCGGCGAAGGGCGCGAGTTCCCTCATGCTCTTCAGGCTCTGAGCCAATATGGGTTCCTTGCTGTCCATCCCCTCTGGAAACACCGCGGGCCAATAGCTGTGGACCGTGCCGCCGACCATACCGCCGCCCATCTCCCGGATGCCTTCGATCATCTTCTTCATGAAGGCGACGCCGTCCCTGCGGACCGCCTCGTCCATGGAGGAGACGTCCAATTTCCTGGTGAGGCCGATGCCCCAGGAAAGCAGGATTCCGGCTTTTTCGGCCTCCTCCTTGATCCTCAGCCGCGCGCGCGAGTCCATCGTCGCGATCGTTCCGCCGTTGATCTCCAGAAGGTCGAAGCCAAGCCGCTTCACCTTGGCGATATAAGGAAGGAAATCCACATCCCAATCATGCGTCCAATACGCGTAGAAGATGCCGACCGGCCTATTCATTCCTTCTCCTCCCGTTGTTCCATAGGGCGTCCACGAGCCCTTCGACTTCCCCGAGCCTGATCGTCCCCGCCGCGGTCGCTCCGATCAAGGCCGCGCCCATAGCGGCCGCGCCGTCGATCTCGGGGATGCGCAGCTCCAATCCGAACTCCCGCCCGAGGGTTTCGGCGAACAGGGGATTCTTGCGCACCGCGCTCCCCGTCGCCACGATGGAATCCAGGCCGGAAAACAGGCTTTCCGTGCCCGTGCGGAAATCCGCCAGTTCGCGGACGATTCCGTCCACGGCTCCCCGCACGAGGTTCCCGACGGTGAGGTTGTCCATCGCTATGCCCCGGATCGATCCCCTGCGCTCCGGATCCGCGCGCGTGCCGTTGATGGCCGTGTCGACGATCAGGGGCGAGGGAACGGGCGATGAGGAGGCGGCCTCTGCCATCATGCGGAACACGGCCTCGTCGTCCCCGCTCCCGATCGGACCGCCCGCGCCCGCGCCCGCACCAGCGCCCGCGCCCGTGCCAGCGCCAGCACCTGCGCCCGCGCCCGCGCCCGAAAGCTCCAGCACGCTCCGGAAAAAGCGTTCCAGGGTTTCGTAGGCCTTGCCCGCGCAGAGCGTGGCGCCCACGTGGAGGTAGCCGAGACCCAGGTACGGGCGCAGCTCCATGGTCGGCGAACAGCTCGTCGAATGCGAGAATACCGATATCTGGCCGCTCGTGCCGATGCTGATCAGACAGGTCGAGGCGGGTCGCGGCACCAGGCCGAAAAAGCCTGCCTGGTTGTCGCCGACCGAATGGGCGACGGGGATGCCCGAGGGCGTGGTTCCGGCCAGTTCGAAGGGCGGCGCAAGGGAAAGGAAAGCGGGCGAGCCGGGGGGCAGGATTTCGTTCAGCAGGTTCCGGTCATGGATGCCCGTCACCGGATCGAAGGCTCCGAAGGGTCCCAGGTTGCTGGCGTCGGTCCGGTCGAGGGTGCGGCCGATCAGGGAACCGGTGACGAACTCGTTGATCCCGAGAATGGCCCGCGCGCCGGAGGGGACCCTGCCGAGCAACCGGTTCGCGTAGTGGGTGAGCAGGCCGTAGCCGACCGGCATGGTCCTGCCCGTCCGCTCCGCCAGCCGTTTCTGCGCCGTCGTGCCGTCCACGCTTTCCATGCCGCGCCGGTCAAGCCAGTTATACAAAGGGGAGAGCGGCCGCCCGTCCGCGTCGACGTACAGGATGCCGTGGACCTGGCCGGTCACGCAGATGCTGGAGACCGGCCGGGAGACGGAAGCGGCCATTTCCCGGACGGAGGCGACTATGCCCGCGGGGTCCTGCTGGAAGGCGTATTCGTCAGCGGAGGGAACGCGCTTGTTGGGGGCGGAGCGCCGTTCGACGATCCTGCCGCCGTCCAGGTCGACGAGGGACAGGTTCAGATTGGTTGTGCCGATATCGATGCCGAGTGCGTACATACGATGATTATGGGCGATGAATCAGGCGCAGGTGAAGGCCCCGTCGATCACCAGGTCGGTGCCGGTGGTGAAGGACGCGCCGTATCCTGCAAGATAGACGATAGCGGCAGTGAGCTCCTCGGGCTTCCCCATGCGGTTCATGGGCGTCAGGGATTCCCAGGTGGGGATCCAGTCGACCGCCTTCAGGGTCATCTCCGTTCCGATGTAGCCGGGGCTGACGCAGTTGACGCGCACGTTGTAGGGCGCCCATTCCACGGCCAGGGATTTGGTCAGCAGGATCACGGCCGCCTTGGACGCGTTATACGCGCACTGAGGTTGGGGGACGTTGACGATATGGCCGGACATGGAGGCGGTGTTGATGATGGAGCCGCCGCCGTTCTTGATCATCACGCGCCCGGCCGCGCGCGCGGTGAGGAAAATACCGGTGAGGTTGATGTCGATGACGCGCTTCCAGGTTTCGAAGGACATATCTTCCGCCTTCTCGTTCACGCAGATTCCCGCGTTGTTGAAGGCGATGTCGATGGTGCCGAATTCGTCCAGGATGGTTTCCACCATGCGGTCGACGTCGGCCGGATCGGAGACGTCGGTGCGGACGGCGATCGAACGGATGCCGAGCGTCTCCAGTTCGGCCGCGGTTTCCTCTGCGGCGCGCAGGTCCGTGTCCACGATCGCCACGTCCGCCCCCGCTTCGGCGAAGGCCCGGGCGACGCTTTTGCCGATTCCCCTCGCGCCGCCGGTGATGAAAGCCTTTTTGCCGGTCAGGTTGAAGCTGTCGAGCGTTCCCATTCTTGTCCTCCTCTTCTGCCGGGCGCTTTGCCCACCGTCACATTATTGGCGCGGTTTCCGGAAGGGGACAATATTACCGAAGTACTAATTTCGGTACTAAAATTCCGGCGCCTTCAGACCTCCGCGCCCAGGAAACGGAGGGAAGCGAGGGCGATCTGCATTACTTTCATGCGGTTGTGTTCGCCGAGCTTCAAGTAGATGCCGGAGACGTAATTCTTGACCGTCTGTTCGCTTATGAATAGTTCGGCGGCGATATGCGGATTGTCGTAGCCCTTAGCGATATAAATCAGGATTTCGCGCTCGCGCTTTCCGAGGCTTTCCAGCCATTCCGGTTTCTTATCCGCGGCGGGCGCGTCGGGAAAGCGGTGCATGGACGGTGCGTTCTTGACCAGTTTCGTCGCCACCCTCGGGGAGATCAGGATCGAACCTTCCTTCACGGCACGGAGGGAGGTCATCAATTCGTTGATAGGTATGTCCTTGAGCAGATAACCGGTGGCGCCGTAATTGAAGGCTTCGTAGATGTACTCGTCGTCGTCGAAGGTGGTGAGCATCATGATGATGATCTGCGGATGGGCCTCGTGGATGAGCCTGGTCGCCTGCACTCCGTCCATCCCCGGCATGCGGACGTCCATCAAGATAATGTGGGGATGCTCGCGCTCCGCCAGGGCGATGGCTTCCTCGCCGCCTTTCGCGATGCCGACGACGCGGATGTCCTTGGCCTTGAGCTCGATCACCGTCTTCAGGCTTTCGGCGAAGAGGACCTGGTCGTCCACCAGAAGTAAGCGGATGGTGTTTTCCATGAAGCCCCATTATAGACGATTATCCGCGTCCGGCGGAATAATCTGCTTCAACGGTATGATCGCGTCGACGACGAATCCATTCTCGCCGTTCCTGGCGCTCAGGCTGCCGTGGAGCGGATCCAGGCGTTCGCCCATGCCCGAAAGTCCGATGCCGGGTTTCACCTCTTCCGAGCCTATCCCGTTGTCCGTGATTTTAACCAGGAGCCTACCTTCGTCCACCCAAAGCCCGATCTGTATCTCGGTAGCTTTGCCGTGGCGGAAAGCGTTCGTCATGGACTCCTGGATGATGCGGACGACAGCCCCGTCGATTTCCTGCCCGAACGATCGGGGAATGTTGCCGTAGCTTATGTCCACCGCGATGCCCGTAGCCTGCGAGAAGGATTTGACGAAACGCTGGATGCGGTTGGCGCCCTCCGTTACCGCCGTGTCGATGGCACGGAAATTCCGCAGGGCGCCGCGGGTTTCCAGAAGCCCGGACATCACCTGATCGCGCGCGCGGTTCAGCAGGTCCCGCAGCCGCTCGTTCTCGGGCGGAGTCAGCTCTATCGCGGCCTCCATCATCATGCGGAGGTTGATGAGGGTATAGCCGACGATGTCGTGCACCTCCCGGGTCAGGCGTTTCCGCTCTTCGATCGTGGACTTCTCGCCGATTTCAGCCGCATAGGTCTGGAAATCCAGGTTCGCGTTCAGCAGGTTGTCGATGGACGTGTTCTGGCGCGAAAGGCTGTCGGCCTGCGCCGCCGTTCGCGCGGACATTCTGCGGAAACGGAAAACGATCCAGGACTGGAGAGCCATGGCGCCCGCCAGGAACAGCAGATCCCAGGCGTCGGGATCCTGGATAGGATCGTCCCAGAAGGGAACCGGATGGACGACCGCGGAGACCAGGGCGAGAAGGGGAATCAGGGTCGAAGGCCAGATCGCGTTCAGTTCGAAGAGGGAAGCCTCCAGGAGGGGAATCCCGAACAGGATGGCGGCGAGCGTAACGTTGCCCCGCTCCGGATAATTCATGTTCAGCAGGAAGAATACCTGCAACGGGAAAAGCTGCCAGGTGCTCTTTGAACGGAAATCCAGGCAAAGCTTGAGGCTGGAGAGGAAAGACAGGGCCAGGAGTATGTCGAACTGCCCCTTCCAGTTGGCGATCTCCTCCACCAGCGGATGGAGCCGGCGGAATTCGGCGATCGCGAGGAAATGGAGCGCGGCGCAAGCCAGCAGGACTTGGAGTTGGTTCGGGAGAACGGCGGACTTTTCGCGCATCCCTGCCATTATACCATCTTTATGTTATCATGCTGCGAAGGCGGTTGGCATGGATCTGCGGCAGAAAAGCGGGAAGTACGTAAAAATCTACAATGAAATCAAACACCAACTGCTCTCGGGTGTTTTCAGCGACGGCGACAAGCTGCCGACCGAGTTCGAATATTCCGAACGCTTCGCCGTCTCCCGCCCCACGGTGACCAAAGCCCTCAACGAACTTGAGGATGAAGGCTTCATCGTCCGCAAGACCGGCTCCGGCAGCTACGTCCGCCGCCGCAAGGAAGGGACCAGGAGCAAGCTCTTCGGCCTGCTCATTCCCGGCCTGGGCAGGGGAGAAATCTTCGAACCCATCTGCGCCCGGATCGCCAGCGCCGCGGAAATGAACAATTATTCCCTCCTTTGGAGCGGATTCGAGAAAAGCGACAAGATGCACCCCCTCTCCTCGGGCGCGATCGCGATGCGGTACATCGACAACGGCGCTTCGGGCATCTTCTTCGAACCCCTGGAGCTCTGGCCCGGCTTCGACGAGATGAACCGCAACGTGATCAAGATCCTGCAGGATGCCGGAATCCCGGTGGTGCTCATCGATTCGGACTACCTGCGCTTCCCCGATCGGAGCGGCTTCGATCTGGTCGGCCTGGACAATTTCCGCGCCGGCTACATCGCCGCGCGCCATTTTCTGGAGGGCGGCGCCGCGCGCGTGGACTTCCTGATGCGCCCCAACAGCGCCGACACCGTGCGCATGCGCGTCCGCGGATACGGCTCCGCCCTCTTCGACGCGGGGATCGCCCCCGATCCGTCCTGGGTCCACACCGGCTTGCCGGAGGACGGCGCCTTCGTGAAAGGCATGGTCAGGGAACGCGGCGCGTCCCGCGTCATCTGCGCCAACGACGAGACCGCCGCGGCTTTCCTGCTTGCCCTGGAGCGGGAGGGCATACCGGTGCCCGGAGAAGTCGGCATCATCGGCTTTGACGACGTGCGCTACGCCGAGCACCTGAAGGTTCCCCTTACCACCGTGCGCCAGCCCTGCGAGGAAATCGGGCGCCTCGCCATGGAGACCATGATCTGGCGGCTGGAGAATCCCGGCAGTCCGCCGCGCACCGTTTTAGTGCCCGGGACGCTCGTCATACGGGCCTCCAGCGGCGTATACTAGCTATATGGAAAGCAGACCTTACGGATCAACGGGTATCAATCTGTCGGTGGTCGGATTCGGGGGGATCGTCGTCATGGACGAGACGCCCGCGGACGCCGACCGGTACGTGGCCGAGGCCATCGACCGCGGCGTGAGCTATTTCGACGTGGCGCCCAGCTACGGGAACGCCGAGGAAAGGCTGGGGCCGGCTCTTGAACCTTTCCGCGATCGCATCTTCCTGGCGTGCAAGACCGGGGTCCGGGACGCCTCCGGCGCCCGCGCTTCCCTTGAAGCGTCCCTGAAGAAACTCCGGACCGACCGCTTCGACCTGTTCCAGCTGCACGCCGTGACGACGGACGAAGACGTGCGGACCGTTCTCGGTCCCGGCGGCGCCCTGGAAACCCTGGTCAAGGCGCGTGAGGAAGGCCTCATCCGGCATATCGGCTTTTCCGCGCATACGGAAAAGGCGGCCCTCGCGCTGCTGGATGCCTTCGCCTTCGATTCGGTCCTGTTCCCCGTCAACTGGGCTTCCTGGCTCGGCGCCGGTTTCGGACCCGCCGTCGTGGACGCCGCCCGGCTGAAGGGCATCTCCGTGCTCGCGCTCAAGGCTCTGGCCGTCCGCGCCCTGGGCAAGGACGAAGCCCGCAGCCGGCCGAAAGCCTGGTACATCCCGGCGGACAACTACGAGGACGCCGCTCTCGGCCTGCGTTTCACCCTGTCCCGCCCCGGCGTGGTCGCCGCGCTCTCCCCCGGGCATGCCGACCTCTTCCGTTGGGCCTGCGACGCCGGCGATCGTCTTGAGGGCCTGAGCGCCGCCGATGAAGCCTCGCTCGCCGAACGGGCGCGCGCGCTGACGCCGGTGTTTCCGATTGAGCCGAAATAGAGGAAGAGGCAGCCGGTAGCTCGGCGGCGTCAGACGTCTCGGCCGCGGCCGCCTCGGCGGCCGGGTCTTCTATTTTGTTTCTGTCCGATGAGCTCCATCTTCCGTTCATCTTTTTTTTCTTCCGGCCTCGCTTTCCTTAACCGATTTTTAACAATTCATTTCCCATATATTCAAGTTTTATAATATTTTTGCATTACCTTCTCAGTCATATAAGCCTGAGGAGGCTAACATGACGACTTTAGACGGGATTAAAACCCACTTCGGAAACCCTGCAAAAATCGCGGTACCGGCGCTCGCCGCCCTTCTCGCTCTTGCGGGTTGTTCATTCGGCAGTTCCGACCCCGGGACGACCTCGGTGGGAGTGGCGGGTTTCGCCAAGGGCGTGATCACGGCCAAGGGAAGCATCTTCGTGAACGGCGTCGAGTACGAAACCTCCGCCAGCGAAATCATGGTGGACGGCGTGCTCGTAAGCGGCGATTCCCTACTGGAAGTCGGCATGATCGTCGACCTCAAGGGCACCATCGATCCAGCGACCGGCAAGGGCATCGCGGAAGCCGTGGACTACTCCAGTTCGATAGAGGGGACCGTGGACGCGGGCAGCATCGACGCCATCGCGGGGACCTTCGGGGTGTTCGGCCTGCTCGTTCAGACCGACGCGTTCACCGTTTTCAAGGGTTTGCCCGGCCTCGCGGGTACCCTGCCTCTCGCCGATAACGACCGGGTCGAAGTGAGCGGAACGCTCGGCGTACTGGCCGACGGAGTCACCAAGGTAATCCGCGCGTCCATGATCAAGAGGGAGAACGGTTCGACCGAAGACTTCAAGGTCAAGGGCACCGTAAGCGCGCTTTCGGGTCCGAGCGACGGGACTTTCACCCTCACCCTGGAGAGCGGAGCGGTCCTCTCCATCGCCTTCGCCGGTACTCTGGACACTGCGATCGCGGCCGGATCATACGTGAAGATCGAAGCTTCTTCCGGTCCTTCGGGCGGCGTCCTCAGCACCAGCGCGGACAAGATAGAAGCGAAGGAACAGCACCGCCTCAAAGCCGAGCACGGCGACCGGGCGGAAGCGAGCGGCATCGTTTCCGGTTTGGCCGGAACCGACCCCGTGACCTTCACGGTGGACGGCATCAGCGTGAGCGCATCCGCCTCGCTCGCCGCCGGCGTGGCCGACGGCGTCAAGGTCGAAGTCAAGGGAACGATCGAGAACGACGTGCTGATCGCGACCAAGGTGAAGGTCGAGCAGGACGCCGACCGGGAAGTCCAGGGCGTGGTAACGGCGGTGGATACAGTCGCGCTGACCGTCACGATCAACGGAGTTCCCCTGAAAACCGTCGCGGAGACGATCTTCGAGGAGGACGACGGCGGCGCGGTTGTCGAGTTCAACAGCATCGACGACCTTGCGGTCGGCGACTTCATCGAGGCGAAGACCTACGAGGACTCCGTGACGGGAGACGTGATCGCCGTCAAGATCGAGCGGAAGCAGGCGGATGCCGACAACGAGACGAAGCTGAAGGGGATCGTGGAAACCGTGGACGGCACGACCGTCACGATCCAGGGAGTGGCGTTGGACCTTTCGGCCATCATTGCCGATGCGGATCAGCGTGCGGCATTCCTTGCTCTCTTGGTGCCCGGGGAAACCATGGTCAAGCTCCAAGGCAGCGTCAGCGGCATCGTCACTACCTGGACCGAGATCGAGATCGAGGACTGATCGCGGCGGATTTGCGGTGACGGCGAAGGGCGCTCCGGATATTCTCCGGAGCGCCCTTCGCATTTACGGACGTGGGGTCCCGACGCGGAGACAGTCTCACGTCGCATCAGGAGCGATTGACATATATCCAACGTTGGATATATGATAGATCAACGAGGATGCACATGATCCGGACCTTGATATTGAGTTTTTTGAGCATCAAGCCGACCCACGGGTATGAAATTCAGAAATTCATCCAACTGAATCAGCTCGATCAGTGGACCAAGATCCAGTCGGGATCAATCTACCATGCCTTGGCGAAACTCGATGCGGAAGGCGCCATCTCCTGTGTTCGCACCGAGAGCGAGGGGGGACGTGCCCGAAAAATCTACGAACTGACGGAGCTTGGTCAGGATGCGCTCAAAAACGAGCTGCTCCACGAACTGTCCCTGCCCATCAACGACACCGGCGCGGATAAGTATCTGCTGTATCCGCTATTGGGCAAACTGGATTCTCCGAGCGTCATTCGGGTGATTGAGGGCCATATCGTCCAGCTTGAAGAACGGCGGACGTATCTGGAGCACTGGCGGATGGTCAAGCAATCCATGGCCTTGACCCGCCTTGAGGCCATAAGCTTCGCCATGATGCTTGATGGCGTGGCGGCTCAAATCCAGTGGCATAAGGTATTGCTGGAAGAACTTGAAGCCTGTCGTGCCATCGGGGCAGGGATGGAATCCCTCATTCGAAGTATCGATTTTTCGGGTCTCGATGAAACCGGCATGATGCAGGCTATCAGGAAGCTTGGCGAAATGGGGTGATTTTTTTGTCCTATAATATCCAACGTTGGATATGCAAATAGAAAGCAGACGGCTTAGGGGCCGTCCGAACAGGGGGAACCATGAAAATAGCGGTAGTAATGGGCAGTCCGCGCAAGCGTGATGGCCACTCCATCATCCGGAAAATCCAGGCGATCCTGGAACAGCATGGCGAAGCGGAACTTGATATGATCAACTGCAGAGATGCGGAACTTGAAGAGTGCCGCGGCTGTGATCTTTGTATGCAAAAGGGTGAGCAGTACTGCCCGATCAAGGATGGATTGGCGGATATAGTCCGACGGATGGAGCGAGCGGATGCCCTCATTTTTGCCTCGCCAGTCTACGCCATGCAGGTGACTGCGTCATTCAAGCGATTGGT
>Ga0209727_1000053_pt1 | contig 150336 bp, 250 predicted proteins | sample RifGroC1_FD_183995 | JGI IMG/M metagenome (GOLD analysis project Ga0209727, IMG submission 183995) | Groundwater microbial communities from Rifle, Colorado, USA - Groundwater C1 (SPAdes) (version 2) | ecosystem: Environmental > Aquatic > Deep subsurface > Groundwater | place: Rifle, Colorado... | reverse complement strand
TTGGGGCTACATTGATTTCAGCAGAAGCAACTTTAGCAGTTCAATTAGCAAAAGCAAATAGAGATATAGCTATGGCAGATATTACAAAAGTAGTAACAACAACTCCTACTTTAGTTGTATCAAAAGAGAAGAAAATTGTAAAAAGTTATTGGGACGCAATTGTAAGTGAAAAAAATACAGTAGAAGTACAGGCAAGTTATTGGAATAATTCTACTTATCCTGCTATTGCAGCACTTTTATCAAACTATCAAACTGCATATTCTAATTTAAGTGCTTATATTAGTCCTATATTAGTTGATTTAGATTCAAATTCAACAATTGTAAGTTCCACATTTATTAATTATTTTACATCGTATTATGATAATAAAATTGTACTATTAGAAGAAATAATGGTTATTGCAAGAGATTATATAGGAGATTCAATATCAGGATTAGCAGAAGCAATTATTGCATTAGGGTTAAAAATTAATAGTTCATTTACCACATTTACAATAAGTGTAGAAGATTCTATTATACTTGGAACTGATTTAGATTTAGTAATTGAAGAATCTAAACCATTGATTGATCTCGCTACTAAATTGGGGTTATCCAATATAAGTCCTAATGAAAAGACAAATTTTCAAGATGCTCTAAATTCATTGCAAACAGAACTAAACAATTGGATTAATTTATCAGTACCAAAAGCAATTACTGCTCCACAAATAGGTGTTATTCAAACATTGTATGATGGTTTAACTTCTACTAAGAAAATACTTATTGCAAAAGTATCTACATTAGAAATTGATAACGCTAAAACAAATACAGTCTTAGCAACATCTTTAAAGTTATTTGCTGATACTTTATATAATGCAGATAACACTAATTTCCAGAATCAGAGTATAGATGGTAAAATTGAATGTTATTTTTATGGCTATATTCCTTTATTGACAAATTTACCAAGTAGTGAATGGAATACAGATGTAATAAAAGGATATCATTTAGGTGATTTATTTTATGATGTAGTTGAAAGGAATGCATATAGATTTTCATATATTTCTAGTGTTTATCAATGGGAATTGATTGACAATGTTGATGTAATCAAAGTATTATCTAATGCTTCAAGAACACAAGGTTCATTAGATTCAGAATTAAGGTTATTTGTTGCAACACCTCAACCTCCTTATAGTATTCAAGATTTATGGAGGCAACAATCTAATTCGGATTTTAAGATTTGTATAGTTGAAAGATTAACAGGAAGTTATGTAGATTCAGATTGGATTTATTATACTGAATATACAGATGATGTTGCAGGAAGTATAACAAAAGCATTGACAAATAAAGCACAAACTGATGCTACTTCAGCATTAATGAGTTTAGATGAAATAGCAAATGGTGGGAAAATTACTAAAAATGAAAAAATAACGGTCTTAAAACCAATATGGGACTCTATAGTAGCAGAATATGATGGTTATATAAATCAAGCAGAATATTATAGTGTAGATACAACTGCATATACACTATCCTATAACGGAGCAGGAGTAGGATTATATGATTATCTATATGTAGCACCATCTAGTGTTTTTCCATATACTGGTGATGATTTTTCTATTTTAGGTAATATGATAAAAACCTCAAATGTAGATAGAATTACTTTTGATTCTAAATTTACGACTTATTATTTTGCAAGAAGTGTTTTATCTGAGAATATTGTATCTGCGGTGAAAATTTATGTAGGAAACAAGTTTGACGAAATAACAGAAGATGGAAAGTTAAACGCGCTTGAAAAAAGATTTGTGCAAAGTGAATGGGATACAATTGTTGCAGAAAAAATATTAATTAGTAATAAAGCAACATTATTATTAGAAAAACTATGTTATTATTGTGCTCAACCACATTGGACAGACACTCATAGTTATACTCCAGCCTATGATGCTTTATCAACTTATGTAGCAACTCTTTCTTTATCTTCTAATATAACTACAGTTATAGATAGAACAACATTTAATGCTACATTTAAATTATATTATGATAAAAAAGCAATAATACTGGAAGATATTGCAGTTGCTGAAGAATCTAATTTTACATATGTTCAATCGTCTACTGCTTCAGATATAGCAAATGCAATTAATACGGCTAATAGTGCTTTAAGTACAGCAAATAGTGCCTATTCTAACGCATCTGCTGCAATAAGTACAGCAGATGCGGCAGTTGGAATCTCTAATTCTTATACTGATGAGCAAATAACTATATTAAAAACATGGGTAACAGAAACTTATCCACAACCAACATAATAAATATTAAATTATTAGAGAGATATTATAAATTTATCTCTCTTTATTACTTTTATTATTATAATTTAGGAGGAAATATATAAAAATGATTACACGGATAGAATTATCTAGAGGAGATTCTTTTAGTAAAGTAATCGACGTTCAGGAATATATTGACAATAAATCAACCCCATCTACACCAATTGCTAATATAATTATTGGAAAAAATTCTGAAGGGATTTTGCCAGATATTATCGATGTAAACAATAAGTTTTTAGCATCATTAGACAATATAAAAGTTTATGTAAAAGATAGTGAATTATCTGATGAATATATAGGTGTGACTCTTGCAGGATATGTTAATATTCGTTCGATAAATAAGAGTTATAATTATAATTCTATATCAATTAGTTTGTCTAAGGTTTAAGTATCAATGTTAGAAAATAATTAATAAATAATATATTTTGTTTAGGAAAGAGATAGATTTAATTCTGTCTCTTTTTACAATTAAAAGGAGGAAAATAAATAAATGGCTTTTGAATTTAATAATCCAATTTTGTACTTTTTACGAGCCGGTAATTCGGAAGACCCATATATATCCAAGTCGGATTCTAGATTAATAGTCAATAACACAATTACACTCAGCGAAATACCAAATGAATTCTCTGGAACAACTATTCTTAATTATTTTGAAACTAGAAGTAATACTGCTATTGAATCAAATCAATTTTTCGTTAATTATTTGAACGGAGCAATATCTTTTAACCCTTCTGAAAACGGAAAGACAGTTGTTGCAAATTATTTAGGTCGGGGGATTATTCAAATACCTGCTGAAAGAATTTATAGCACAGATGGAAATGATGTAACACAGACTCTTCAAAATATGATAAATAATGGCTCAGTTGCAATTGAAACTTTAGGTGGATTAACTGCTGCCATTTCTACTGCTCAAAGTTTAGAAAATGAATTAGATTCAGATATTGCTACAGGGAATATATTAAAATCAGATTTAGATTCTAGATTTAATACTGCAGATACTAAAAAAATAGCATTAGATTTATCTATTTCTAATTCCAATACTTCTAAAACAAATTTAGATGCAAGCATATCTACATCTGGAGCATCAAAAACAGCACTTGATTTAAGTAACACAAATGCCAATATAACAAAAAGTAATTTGGATAGTTCTAATACTACAGCTTTGGCAACCAAAGTTTTATTAGACGGATCGAATACTACAGCATTGGAAACAAAAATAGCTCTTGATTTAAGCGATACAACTGCAAATATAACAAAAAATAATTTAGATGATTCTATTGATTCTGCAGCAATTATAAACGGAACTTTAGATGGAACTATTGTAACAGCAAATTTTTCAATAGGTGAATTAAATGAAACTAATGCAACTGCTCAAGCAAATGAAGATACTAGAATTTCACAAGAAAATACCAGACAATCCCAAGAAGATAATCGTCAAAATACATATTCATCTGGACATATAAATTTTAAAGGTATTGTTACAGGAATTGCATCCCTCCCTGCATCTGATAATATTTTAGGAGATACTTATCAAGTAATTGATGATGCAATTACAGCTAATAATGCTATGTGGAGATATAATGGAACTATTTTTGAAAAATCATATGTTTTAGATTTAACTTTTGCAGGAGGATATGGAGCAAACAATAGTCAAGTTTTTACAGCAACAGAAAATCAAACATTATTTACATTGACTGAATTTCCTTATTTAATTGGTGTTAATCAATTAATGGTGTATGTTGTTGGAATCAAGCAGATTATTGGAGTAAATTATACTGAGACTAGTACAAATTCATTTACATTAACTAGTGGTGTTGTTGCAGGAACAAAAGTAGAGGCATTTAGAAGTGTTCCTGGAGGAGCAGGAAGTTTAACTACTCAAGAAGTTGAAAATGCTAGGGTTAGTTCTTTAGGGATTGGGTATGCGAATCTTAAAGCTAGGTTGGATGATCATGATAGTAATAAAGTTGGGGTTTTGAGTGGTTTACCTACGGTAGCAAAGACGGATATTGTAAGTTCTATTTCTGAGTTTTATGATGATGTTGCTGAATATAAGGCCGAAAATACGACAAAGGTAGAAGCTCATTATATACTAGGACTAACCGATACAGGTGCCACATTAGGGGCAATTAACGCTTGTCCTATCGGTGGAACTGTACAGTTTAAATCTGGAAAGAGATACACTTTAGGGTCGTTGGGTACAATAGCAAAGCAAATCACGATTGATTTTAACGGGGCAGAGATTAGTCTTGATGGAACAGGAGATTTTATTGTCTATCAACCTGCAAATTCAAGTGATAGGGCAGAATTTAAACCACCAAAGATAATTAATGCGAAATTTGTATCCCTTGTTGGGTCTTCTAATTTCGATACAATAATTAAGATTGGAAATATTACCGTAAAGGATGCTATAAATACATTGGTGGAAGATTGTAAATTCTATCATGTTACTGCAAACCATAGCCTTATTAGGAATGTTAGTGGTTATGGAACAATGGGGGATAGAATTACAGTCTATGATTGTGTTGCTCCTTATGGTCTTTACTTTAATCAATACAGTGGGGCTGCTTATGACGGTAATTACTCCTACAATAATGTTATCCGAGATTTAGACATAACTATTTTTAGTGGGATCGGTATTGCTATTGAGGGTGGAGCTATATCATTCGAGGGTAAGTGTGTAATCGAAAGTTGCGTTGGTGGTGGTATGAAATGGTTAGGTACTGGAACTCTGTTTGCCTTACTAGCCATCGGCGTATATTTCGAGGCTAATCAAAACTTTGATGTGTATCTTTATAATAGCGATAGGTCAAAATATACGGCTGCGGTAGTAACCTTTAAAAATTGCAGACATTTTGGGAACACAACTGATAAAAAAATCATTGTGGGTGATGCTGTAAATTTGAAATGCGAGGATAATTTTTGGCAAACAGGAGGGATCTATCCAGATGTTGCTGGATTTTCAAATTCTTACTATATAGGAATAAATAATGCCTGTTTTTCAGCCCAAAACGGTAAGACGGGGTATTCAAATAGATCGGAATTACACGATACTATCTATACTATACCGCATTCCATTCATGGGTTAAAGTATGTTGACGGGTACACTGTTAATTCGGATATTATAAACGTAAGAGGATCTAAAATTAGGTCGTATAAACAAGATGTTGATGCAATACCTGCAGGAAATTATGAAGTTGGAGACACCATCTATAATAAAAACGCTAACACTGGATTAAAGGATATAGGACTACAGTGTATTGTAAGAGGGACTCAGAATACAATTTCATCCGTAACTGGAACGGGGGTAATCGGAGAAAATACCATAATTTTAAATAATATACCTATACAATTAACAGCAGAATGTATCATTGTCGTAAACGGTGTTACTGGTAATTATAAGGTTGTCGCTATTGATGTAACGACCAAGGCACTTACTCTGGACGCTAATTTAGCAAGTAATTGTACTAATGCTTCTGTATCTTTATTATTGCCAGAATTTCTAAGTTTAGGGACACCTAGCTATAAGAAATCGTATTCCGTTTCGAGTGCTGGTATACAGCAATCGAATGTACCTCAAGGGAAATATGGGTTATTAAATGTTGCAAATGTGTCTGACGGGACTATGGCAATATTTGTGGTTAGTGCATCGACAGCAAATGGAGGTAAGTTCGTTACTATGCTAAGTAATCCAAATATTCAATTCAGTGATGTTAAAGATAATTCGAGTACGATTAATATTTATGTAGAGAGTGGTTATATCCAAGTACAGAACAATTTAGCAACAGCTAAAACAATTCGGTATCACTTAGGATTGGGACTCTAAGACGTAACAGACGCATACTGTCTATTAGATTTATTATTCACAAAGTATAAATAGACAAAAGAATGGAGTATATTTTCTATACTCCATTCTCAACTGAGATGTATTTAATTATTACTAATCCATACAAATAAAAACTTGATTTTATTTAGTATGAAGAAATTTAAAACACTACATATAGTGTTTATTTTAAATTCATATACTATATGTAGTATGTCTAATTTACTATTTCAGTAAGATAAAATTTTATAAGAAGGTGAAATAAAAGTGAAAATATTTATAAACGCTGGTCATGGCCCAAAAGGAGTTAATAATTCAAGTTCAAATGGATATGATCCAGGAGCAATTGGATTAACAGGATATAAAGAATCAGTAGAAACAAAAGAAATTGCTGATTTAGTTTCTAATAAATTAAAATTTAATGGAATAGAAACAATGGTATATCAAGATGGGGATTTATATGATGTAACAAATAAATCAAATTTATGGAAAAGTGATTATTTTGTCTCAATTCATTGTAATAGTTTTTCTCCTGACTCTCATGGTGTAGAGACATTTTCATTCGCATCAACAGGCAAAGGCAGAATGTTAGCAGAAGAAGTACATAAAGAATTGGTTCCTGCTACTAGACTATTTGATAGAGGTTTAAAAACAGCAAATTATCATGTGCTACGTGAAACTGATTGTCCTGCTATACTAACAGAAATAGGATTTATTTCTAATCTTAATGAAGAAGCATTAATGAAAGATTATTCTTGGGATGATAAGGTTTCGAGTGCCATAGCAAAGGGAATTTGTAATTTTATTGGTGTAATATTTAAAGAACCAATAACTTCAACTATCCAATCAACAATAAATAATAATCAAGGAGATGATAATGTGAATTATGCCGTACTCGGATTCTCACTTAATGACTTAGGTGCTTGTATGTTAGTATCTCAGAAATATGGAAATTGTGCGATATATTTTAGAAATTCTGATAAAAGTTTTAATCAAGATTGCTTAAAATCAAATACCTTATATGTAGTAGGTGGGAGTACAGTTGGACATTCCAATGAGAAGTTACTTTCAGGCAAAGAAGCAAAAGATACGCTTCAAGCAGTAGTAAATAGTCTTTAAATAAAACAAATCACTAAATAGAGGTGTAAAGATAAATCACACCTCTATTAATCTAATTAATTTTATTTATCAAGTTATTGTATGTATGACAGCCAGACTTGCCCAATCTGGACTGTCGAATCCTGATTGTAATGTTCGTAGCACTACAACCATTAATTCATTATACCACACAAAATAAATTGAGTAAAGAGGAGGGCAAGTATTAATTATGGATAATATAGCGAAAGAGGTGTTGGAAGTGGCAATCGAGGATGATTTATTGTTTAAAATTGATGACCATGAGAAAAGAATAACTGAGCATGATATAAAATTAAATCATCAAGGAGAAAAAATTCATGAACTTGAAATTAAGAATGCTGGTTATGATGCACGATTTGATTTTATAGATAGTGAATTTAATACTATTAAGATCAGTTTAGCAAGAATAGAAAATAATAGTTTACAGTCCTCTAATATATTACTATCTACTTTATCTCAAATTGCAATTAATACATCTTCTACAAAAAATGAAATAGATAAAGAAGATAATAAAAGTGAAAATGAGTTTGCAAAGGGTAAAATGGACAATACAACAAAAATTGTATTAAAGGTTTTAGCTGTAATCTCAACTCTTGTGTTAGCTTATATTGGTGGGAAGTATGGAATTTCTATAAAACAATAAACAATTTAAAGGATGATTTATTATGAATAAATTAAACAAATTCATAAACCGTATTGTAACAAAAATAGCATCAAGAATTACAACAGAAATAAACAAAGAAATCACAAAACAAAATGAAGATATTTACATACTACTTAAAGAAGAATTTTCAATTATTAAAGAACAAAATCTTTCAAATGCAAAACAAATAGCTGAGTTATTAAAACAATTGGATGTAATTGGCAGAATGATTAGAGGGAAAGGGTTTTAAAGAAAAAGTTTAAAATACTATAAATAATAAGATATAAATAATTTTAAGGAGATGTATTTAAATAAAAAGGAGAAATGATTAATCTAAATGAAATCTGAATTCAGTTCTTACTCTTTACGCCTTGCAGGATTTTTAATGCTTCAAGGATTTGTACTTAAATTAATGAGAGACGATCAAAAATCAAATAGAAAAATATTTATCTTTAATGATACTCCTGAATTACAAGAAAAAATTCAGGAGTATTTGCGTTTCAAAAATAAATAATTAGGAGGAATGTTTTAATGTTAATTACAAAAGAAATAGAAGTTGGATTAATGACAAATATAAAATATTATGAAAATTTAGGTTATAAAATTCCTAGATATAAAAATAAACAAGGTCAAATAGTGGTAAAAAGAGGAACAAAAATTTTAGTTAATGTTAATGATTTACCAAATGGCACTAGGGTGAAAGTAGATGTGAAATGTGATAATTGTGGTGAAGAAAAACAATTAGCATGGGTGGATTATCAAAAGAGTATTAAAGAAGATGGTAAATATTATTGTCAAAAATGTGCTATGAAATTATATGGTCGTGAAACTTGCAGAAAAACTTTATTACTTAAAGGTAAATCTTTTGAACAATGGTGTTTAGAAAATAATCGTCAGGACGTATTAGGCAGATGGGATTATAAATTAAATAAACTTAAACCAAGTGAAGTTAATTGTAATACTGAAACAGAATATTATTTTAAATGTCCAAAAGAAATACATACTAGCGAATTAAAAAGTTTATATTTGTTTACTAGTATGAACGTAGATATAATTTGTAAACAATGTAAGTCAGTTGGTTTTTTGCGTCCTGAAGTTATAACTATATGGTCTGATAAAAATAATAAGTCACCATTTGAATATTTTCAGTTTAGCAATAAAGAAGTATGGTGGAAATGCCCAAACGGAAAACACGAAGATTATCTGAGAAGTATTTCTAATTCAAATGTCTATAATTTCAGATGTCCAGAATGTAATAATGCTTCGCAATATGAAGTTATGGTATCAGAATATTTAATTGGCACTGATGAGTCATATACTTATCAAATAACATTTGATGGTTTAATAGGTATGTCTGGTGGGTTATTATCTTATGATTTCTATATACCTAGAAAAAAATTACTCATCGAAGTTCAGGGAGAATATCATGATCAAGTTATATTAAAATACAAAAATGAACCAATAGAATTAGCGGAAGCAAGATTAATTAAACAAAAGGAGCATGATCGCAGAAAGAAAGAATATGCACTAAATAATGGATATAATTTTCTAGAAATTTGGTATTGGGATATTAATAGAGTAGAAGAAATATTATTAAAAGAATTATCACTCCAAGAGAGTGATTTTTGTATTTTAAAGGAGGAAAAATAAATATGGATATTGCAACTGCATTACAAAGTTTTATGATGCTTAGTACTCTAACCCTTGGGATCACACAGGTATACAAAGAAGTGATTTCTGACAAAAATACTCAAAGAGCTAGCGTAATTATTGCTATGATTTTATCTTTGGTTACAGGAACTAGTATTTTACAACCTCTTGGTTTTGTTCCTGCTCATAATTTTGTTGATTTAATAAGTCAATTTAAAATAGGATATGATGTGCTTTATTGGATTGTTGATATTGCAGTCACAGGATTTTTAGCAAGCAAAGGGTCAAGTTTTACTGTTGATTTGTTTAATAAGAAAAATATAGTAGAAACTACATCAACTATATTAGAAAAATCACAAAATACAAGCCTTCCAAGCGATTCAAAAAATGATAGTGGCATAATTACTCAAACAGATAATTCTGACTCAAAATAGACCACATTCTGTGCGAATCATAACATTGTAGGTCTGAAAGTGTTGTGTTTACAAGGTTTCAGAATGGCAAAATTATAAGATTTTTTAAATTTTGGAGGATAGGATAAAAATAATATGATGATTTATTATGTAATGATCGGTATTATTCGTTTGACAATAAGTGAGAAATAATAAAATCGCACTTTTATTTCATTATTTTAAGTATAAAAATAAATAATAAGTTAAAACAATAATAACATTAATTACAAAATAATAAACTATAAAATTTTATAATAAGAAAGGAATGATACATATGAGTTTAAATCAAATACCAGACTTTATGTTGTCTGATGAGGTAGGGAGTGTTAAGGATAAGATTGCGGTTTTGGGTGGAACTGGAGGAGTAGTTGAGAAGACAAATAAGAGTGAGTTTGATGCGCATAAGGATGATACTGTAAACGAGTATGCTATTAATTTTGCGAAATTACCACCGCCATATACAAGGCCACAGACTACAGCTATATCAATTGCCGTTGACGGTGCCATCACGACAGATGGTATAGTCAGTGATTGTACGACTATATTGAATGCACTACTTGCAAATTCGCCTTCAGGTAGTGTAATTCAATTTCCGTCAACAGAAGATTTGTCTTGTTATGTATTTCAAGACACCGTGACAATAGGAAAAGATAATATTACATTTCAGGCCAATTCGTTTGGATACTATACTTCTAAATTGTTATTTACTAAACCCAACGGAATTTTCTTTAATATATTAGGAAGTGAATTCAGATCATATAAAGTGGATTATTGGGGATCGGATGGGAAATACAATGGCGAAGAAACAACTCAAACCTGTATGCAGTTTCTAAGACCGACTAATAATCCAGACCTAGATGCACACCTAATAAGTAATAAATTTTATAAATTTAAAACTGCGGTGCGTACTTACGGAAGGAATTTAAAAGTAACAACTAATCTTATCTCCAACTGTTTTATAGGCCTAGAGATTAATAATGTAACTGGGGGTACATCATTAGAATGTAGAGGGTATGAGATTAAGGATAATCGGTTCCACTCGTTAGGTGGTTTTGTTATAGCAAATGATGGAGCATGTTGCATTAAGAATAATGCCCCTGAAGCTATTGGTTTGAATATAACAGACAATCACTCTGATTACTGCCAGAAATTCTATGATGGAAGTCTAAATACAGGGAAAATAAATGAAAATTTTATCATGGAACCGTATGACAATGCTATCACTATTCAACCATACACGGGGGGTGGGGCGGTGATAGGAGTAGGCCAAGCATCTGTATTGGGTAACACTATAATTGGAAGATTATACTCTTCTATTGTGGATAAGAATATAAAAGGTGGAGGAATTGTTTGTAATTCTAGTAGAGTGAAAATAATGGGAAATACTATTGGTATGATATTTGGGCACGGAATCGTTATAAATGGCTACAGCAATATCGTAACTGAAAATACCATTATGGACTGTAGTATATACACAGACAACACATATGACGCAATCCATGAAGTAGATGGGTTTACTGGAAATGAAATTAGAAATAATCACATAATTGGTAACACTAGGGGGAGCGGAGCAAAGCCTAGATATGGTGTATATTGCTTAGATATTGATAATAATCGAGTTGAAGGCAATACTGTGATTGGTTGCTATACGTTTTTGAGTACACCTGAATTTATAAATCTAAAAGGAAAACCTTTAAGATTCAAAACCTCACCAAATTCCGCATGGGATAATAGTATAGATAAAATATCGGCTCTTAAGAATAATTCAGTTGGTGCAACAGTTGAAGTTGCAAATTTAACATTACTTGGGGCAAGTCTCACATCGGGAGCTGAGAAGTGTGGGTGGTCTATGATGGTAGCTAACAATGGTGTTTTAATGGAAGGTATTAAGACAACATGGGACAAAAAGACAGCTTTTAATGCAATAACTCCTACGAGTACAGATTTGAATGCTAGTCAAGTTAGTTTTTATATCGACGAGGTTGCTAATGCATTAAAAGTTATGACTAAATACGCAAATGGAACGGTTAAATCTGGAACCGTGTGTATTCTGGGTTAACTTAAGGTTAATTAGTTAGGCCTAACATAATTTGTCAGGGGCTAACTAATTAACTACTACCTGGTTGAAGTGTCGAGATAATAGGTTCTTGCGGCAAAGTCTTTATCTTGTATTTACGTTTGTTTATCGGTTCAATTATGAATTTAACTTGAAGCATCCCTAATAAAATTGTTACAACTACTACGATAAAGCCTAAGTCTGTGGTAGTGGAAAGGTAAGGCTTCAACATGTCTCTTATGAAAATATGGGAAATAAACAAAGGATAGGATAGTTCACCTATATTTTTGTCAAATTTGAGTTCTTTAGTGGAATTAAATATCAGTGGAATACTCAAGGCCATGCAGATTAAATATATCCAGTACCTACCTTCGGTCGCGGGTAGGAATTGAAAAATAGCGGTAAATAAAATCATAAAAGCAAGGAGGCTAAAGCCAATATAGTTGCTAATTTTAATTGTTTTCATTTTCACATACAACTTGTACGAGAGTACTCCTAATAAGAATGTCCAAACCTCAGTAGGGAAAAATCTTGACAAGACAATGTATTTAGTGAATATCGTTGCGGCTAGTATGTATCTTAAGCCAACACTAACCAACAAGAATATGGCAACAAACTTTGCATTTCTTCTAACAATATATGGTGCTAAGATGTAAAACAAAATTTCAAGCGATAGTGACCATGCTTGCCACACAATAAAGAAACTACCAACTACTGTGTTGTTACCGTTCCACGGTACGAGGGCTAATCCCCCGGCTGCAGTTAGATTAAGTGAAGGTGTAAAATTAATCCCTAACATGGTAACATTTCCGAACGCGGCATACAGGATAGCACCTATACCCATTTTTACATTCATTAAGACATGTAACCCATAACCTCCTTTCCCCATGGACATAGATACCGCATAACCGATTAGGGTAAGAACCCATACGAAGTAGTAAAGTGGGTACAACCGTAAAAAGCGATTTTTGTAAAACAATTTATTAGAACTAACAGCTTTATACTTTTCATTTAATGCCAAAGACATGTAAAAACCTGAGATGATAAAAAAAGAATTAACCGCTACTTCAGCACCAACTAATTTTAGACCAAAAACAGGTGTCGTATGCACAATGATTACCGCCAAAGCCAATAAAAGTCTAATGATCCCCAATTTGTTTTCCTCCTCAAAATCATATGTCTTATCCATAATTTACTTAATTATACATCACTATTCTAATGATCACAACCGTTTTATAGTATTGATGTATAAAATTGCATAGAATAAATTATCAAATAAAAAGAAGATTGACAAGAGATACAGATTGTATTAGATGCTTTAGTGAAAAACCTTATGCAAAAGTGGTCAATATAATTAATGATATTCAAAAACAGGTAAAATTGAGTAAAGTAATTAGCACAACTAGTAAAAACCACAAGGTTTTGGTATTATTTTCGATCCCTAAAAGCAACGCCGTGCAAGTCGTGGTAAACCAGAGAATTGCTATAAATTTACATTTTACAAACCTTATACATATACAAAGAAAAGAGAGTAATTAGTTTTATTCTGTTTCTTATTTTATAAAAAATATGTAAAATAATATTAATTTTATTACCATAAAATTCCAGTTTTAATGGATAGATATAGACTAGGTAGTAAATTGAAGGAATCAAGAGATAATGGAAGCATAAGATAGGTAAAATAGGGTATAAAACGTAATTTAGGTTAATTTAATAATATTTAGTTGGTTGAGAGATGGTTTTATAATCACCTCTCTCTTTTATTATTGATAATTTTACTAAATGGCTTTTATGGGTAGCTCCCATACCAAAAAGAAGGTGTCCTTTCCTTTGCCATTTAGTTTTTTATATTTTTTTAGATTAAAGGACAAGAAACAGTGAATAAAAATAAAAAGAAAAGGACGTGTTAAAATGGAAAATGTATTAACAAAAGTTTATGAAGAACAAGAAGTAGCATTCAGAGAAACCAACGGTCAAAGTGAAGTCAGAATTGATGAAGTAGCAAAATTCTGTGGATGGACAGAAATTGCAAAAAGTGGTAATGAGTGTATTAAATGGGCGAGAGTAAATAAGCATTTATTTGATTTAGGAGCATCGACACAAGTGGCGACAGGAGATTTTATTCCAGAATATATAATGTATCCACTTATAGGTAAAGCAAAAAATGATAGGGCAACACAGTTTATGCTTTGGGTAGGAAAAGTATTAGTAGAAATTAGACAAAATGGTGCATATATTTCTAGCAATATTACAGAAGAACAAGAGGCAAAACTTGATAAATATTCTACAAATAAAAAGATGAGAAATACATTCAAAACTTGCAATATTGAAGCAATAGAAAATGAATATCGTGAATGTATGACATATCATAAAAATAAAGATGGTAAAGAGAAGAATTCTATACAAAATATAATTATTGGTGCTTTAGGAAATAGGAAACAAACATTAATAGATAGTGGTAAGGGTTCCTTCGCTTTAGTTCTTGCAGAAGTAATGAATACTATAACTAAGAAACAAAAGGAAACCAATAATAAAAGTAGAGGGCAAATAATTTCTCATAAAGATAAAGTAATTACAAAACAATTACAGATTATTGATGAAAAAGATGAAGCATTAAATAATCTAGAGAATACAATCGCAATATTAAATCCTTCATTATCAGAATATATGTGCATAAATTCTCACGGAATGTCTGAAAATTATCTCTACGAAAAAGTTGTTAGCGATTACACAGGAAAACTTATCACAGTAAAAACAAATACATATAAAAATTGGATTAAGAATTTTCCATCGCATCAATTAATTCCAAAGGATGAATTAAATATAGATTGGGATAAACCAATTGTAGTGTATATAAAATTTGATTGTTTGGCAAGATTTGATAAACAAAATTTATTGAAGAGTGCTTTCGATCAAATTATTACAAGAGAGTATAAAGAAGATGATTGCATAATTGATAAAATAATTGTGGAAAAGAATTTAGAAATTGATAGTTATAAAGATGGAAAGATTTATTGCTATATTAGGAATGTGGATTAATAATACATAAATAATATACGTCTATATAAGGAGTTATCCAATTAGTTTGGATGACTCCTTCACAACAAGTAAAAATATTCAACTACAATAAATATGTAGTATAAAATTTTTACTTATAAAACCCTTATTGAACAATATAAATAAATCAATAATTTAACATTTACAAACGGAAGAATCAAGTGATATATCCTTGTCAAAAAGACATATCCCTTAAATTAACCGTGAGTAAAAAGATATATCACTTATTTTTTCCGTCACCAGAAAGATATATCACTTAATTTAAACCTAAATCCCAGAGTATAAAGAGTTAAAGAGTAATAATAGTAAAATATAAGTAAAGAGTAAAATATTAATAAGAGATATATTCGCTACGCGAGAAATGAGTTAAATTAATTTTCTTTTCTCTCTTATTATAAAATTAAAATTAAGGGGATGTTCAAAATTAAATATTTTGAAATTAGAAAGAAATACATGGCAGATGCATTATCATATTTAGGTTTCAGATATTTTAAGTTTAATGATCCAGAAGGAATATCATATTCTTTTGAAGATAATGAAAAATTCAGGGAAGCATTAAATGATTTACTTGGTTTGAAAAATAAATTTAGTTCACAAAAATAATATTAATTTTGATTATGAGAGGATGATTGTACAATGACTAATTCAAATGAGAATGATTTTATTAAATTGCCCAATGATATTTATGACAATATGGATATTACAAACGAGGAATTAACTGTTTTAGCATTAATGTATCGTAATTATCAATTATATAAAAATATAGGGGTTTGCTCTATTGAAATGATAGTAAAGATAATGAGATTTAATACTCAAAAGAATCATGATATTGTTCCAACTATAAAAGAGGCTATTTTTGGATTACTGGAAAAGAAATTTATTGTCAAGATATTAAATATATACAAAGAAGAAATTACTGTAGATGATATTAAGAAAGATACACTATTTTATGTTGAATTAGTTAAACCTTTGGATGAGTATTATTTTAAGGTTTATGATAAAGATTTAGACCATATCTTTAAACAATTAGAATCTGACAAAACAAGTAAATTTAATATTGTGAGATATTTTATTGCTTGCTGTAGAGTTTCTAATAATGATAGTCAATTTGGATACTTGTCACAAGGAAAACTAAAACAATTATTGAATGATTCAAAAACAATACATAAATACAATATTATTCTTCAGGATGAATTGCATTTGATTAGATATAATAATAATTTTCTAACTCCTGAGAGAAGATATTGCACTACATTTATTGGAAAATATGATGATGAAAAGAATTTCAATTTGCAATTGCAGATAGAGGTTAGTGCTAAAAATTTAGTTCATACTGATAAAATTGTTTCTAATAAGAGAAGAAGTAAAAAGCAAGAGATTAATAATATTTTAAATGATGTTAGTAAGGTTTCCGAATTAGAGAAAAAGCAAGAACAATATAAAGAATTGGAATATAAACCCAATGATAATATCATAGATAATCGTACATCAACAGAGATTAAGGGTAGAGGATTACAGAACAATAAGAGGAAAATAATTGTTGAAGATATTGCGAATGTAACTGTAAGCAATGAGCCAGATATCTTTGAAGATTGGTTTGATGTAGATGAATGTGAAGTCGCCAATGATGATCAAATACCTTATGAAGTTAAAAGAATTATTCAGCAAATGCAAGAAGATATAAGTGATGATGATTTTTATGATTTGTTGGGATGAGGAATAAATAAATCTCCCATTGACATAAACCCTAAAATAATATATCATAACAAATATAAGTGAATTATTTTTATTTTTCATTTATACACTCTTTCTTTCATCCTAAGAGGTAATCTTTTTGTAATGAAAGATTACCTCTATTTTTTTACCTTTTGCTTATAAATTTGTTAATATTAATTATGATTTGAATTATGTTTTATAAATGATAATTGTTTTTATAAAACATAATAACATTTAACATAATAATAAAACTAATAATATATCTAATCACAAATCTAAATATCATTTAATACAAAAATAATATTGCTTGCACTCCCACCTAAATCGTGCTATAATAAGTCCATCTGAAGCAAAGGGAGAGTGTTAATATTATGTTAAATACTGCTATTTTTGAGGTGTTAAACGAAGTTTTAGGTGCAGATATTGGAAATGATGTAGACTGTAGTTTGTCAGACAATTGCAGATTGAAATTGATGATTGACAAAATACCATATGAAGATTTTGTTCAGAAAACTAAGCATTTTATATCAGAAAACGATATTGTTAGTCATAGCGAGGAATCTAAATTTGTTTTAGAAGTTACTATGAATTTAACAGATGAGTTCGTAAACAAAATCGTAACATATGCAAACCAAATGTTTATTAGTGAATTTGAGGAAATGAAGAAAAGTAAGTGATTGGATAGGGGATTAATTCCCCTTCAATCTATTCCTTTTGACTTTGCTTGACTGGTCCATTATAATTATTGTGATAGGAGTTAAATATATGGACAATAATTACTCTAAAGAATTTATGGATGAACTTAATCTAAAATTTAAAAAATTAGAAACATACGAACAAGTAAGAGATTTCGAAGAAGAGATAGAGAAATTTGGTTTTTGTTTTGAAGGAAAACGCAATGGTTTATGGGCAACAGATTTTTGTGAAGATATAATTCCTGAAAGAATTTATTATCATTGTGCAGATGGTCGTTCTCTTGGAAATCCTTTAATAAAGAATTTATATAAGGTATTGAGAATAGTTCGTAATTATTGATAATTTCAAATTTAATATGTAAAATAAGAGGTGAATAATTAATGGTAATTAATCAAGATAAAATTGGAAAATGCTATGAATTAAGTTTGCAATTTATATTATCAAATCATGACTATAAGTTAGTTCATGGAACTATTACTAATTTATATCCACCATTTCAAACGATTGACCATGCTTGGTGTATAAAAGATGATATTATCAGAGATGCAGTACATGAAAAAGATTTTCCTATTGTTGTGTATAATGCTTTGTTTAATGCAAAAGTTATTAAGGAGTATAGTTTTAATGAAGTTATTGATATGATGAATGAGTTTGGTACTTATGGGCCTTGGGGTGATGTAGATGAGGTAGATGGGATTAATGGGGATTTTTATGATAAAAATGGAAATATTAGGGATGAGTGGAAGGGATATAAAATATGATAGTAGAAATTACTAGAAGTTATAGATATGATCCTGAAAGTGTTGCAGAAGGTGAGAGATTATATAAGGAGGCATCGGCTAGAGTTATTATGAGAGAATTAGAGAGAAGAAGGAAAGAAAAGGAGACTAATGAGAGGGAATAGTGATTTATTCCTTTTTCTTTCTTCTTCTGTGCAAATCTTAAAATAATTGTTGACATTATTTACTGGAAATGATATTATGTGGTCAGAGGAAATAGATTATTAAGGAGTGATAAATTTATGTATGAATTTAGCAATGTCTTAACAGTTCAAGAATTAATTGATAAATTATCTAAAATAAAAGATAAGTCTCTAAGAGTAGAAGTTTCAACTGGTCACATTGAAAAGGGAGGTAGATTTACTGGTGGATTATTAGAAGTCTATGTAGATGAAGATCATAATGGGAAAAGAGTTACTTTAACTGGAGAAATGCAAGGATAATTGACTAGGGAAGTAAAATTCCCTTTCCTCTATCTCTTTTTCTTATGAATATAAAAATAAAATTATACTTGACAAACATTATTTGCTAGTGGTATGATGAGAGAGAGTAGAAAGTGAGGTGAGGAAATAATGGATGTTAAAGCAAGAAATAAATATTTCAAATAAAACTTGACAGGCATTTCCACTTATGGTAAACTGATTATAGGTTGAAGATATAAATAAATAAAAGTTGGTGATAATAAATGTTTATAAATACATAAATAAATTATTAAGTTCACAATCATTCTTTAAATAAAAGGCCATCTTAGAAAGGTATTCCTTTAGTTGTTTTTAACAACTTGGCCTAAAATCGAGAAGTGTTCATAATACCTTATTTATTAGGTTGTGAATAACACTCGTAAGGTAATGGGAGTAATGCGAACGTAAAGCATACATAAAGTCACTAGGTATTTCGCACCCATTGAAACTCTGGCACAAATTCCGTCCAGACTCTTATACGTATATACACAAATTGTAATAATTGAATAGGTTCGCACTTTAGTTGGTTGTAATGGTTGGTGTGACTGAATTGTAGGGGATGCTGTTACAATTCGTATGTGCGTATAAGATGTAAGCAATGTATCCTGTCTAATATATCCAACATCATGTTACAACTTGTGTGTGCGTATAAGATGTAAATGGAAACTGATATATCCTTGCTGACATATTAGGATTATAACTTGTATATGTGTATAAGATGTAAGTCTGACCATCTTACGATTTTGGTTATACAACTCTTGTGTATGCCTAATAGGATAAATTTACTAAAATCATGATTTTTATAATATTATAAATTAAAATATAAATTATTAACTTAAAAAGGATGATACAAATGAATGAATGTGTAAAAATTGAAATAAAGAATTGTAATGAATATTGTGATAAAGAAAGTGATACAAAAAAAGTATTAGATTATAGAAAAATACTTAGTGATTTGAGATATCAATCATGGTTAGCGTTCAATAAAGCAATGACTTATTTTTATACATTTTCTATGGAAAATACGGAGCATAAAGAATTAAATGGTGTAAATATAAATGAACGTGAAAGATTTGGTAAAACTCATGGAGCTTGGATACAAAACAGAATGAATGAAGTTATGGTATCTCATAATAGTGGAAATGTTGCTCAAGCATATCAATTCGTTTCTAAAAGATTTAGTGATGATAAAAAGAAAGGAGTATTCAAAGGGAAAGTAGGAGTATCAAATTTTAGACTAAGTACGCCCATAATCATAAAAAACAATAACTTTAAAATAAATATTAATACAAAGGGATTTGAAGTTATGTGCAGTTTATTTAGTACGCCATATCAACAAGAAAATAATGTAAAAAGAGTTAATTTCACTATTGAAAGTTTAGGATCTAGTCAAAAATCCATCTTAAATAAGATTATGTCTGGTATTTATAAGCAAGGGGCAATGCAAATCATTGAAGATAAAAAGAAAAGTGGCAAATGGTATTTAACAATTAGTTACTCTTTTGAACCTGTTGCACTAGAATTGAACACGAATAAAATTCTAGGAATTGATTTAGGACTAGTTAATACAGCAGTAATGCAAGTATTTGATATGAGTACAGAAAAATGGGATAAATTATCTTGGAATAAAAGTGTAATTAATGGTAAAGAAATATCACAGTTTAGAAATAAATTAAATGCTAGAAAAAGACAAATTCAAAAAGCTAGTAAAATAGTTGGTGATGGTAGGATAGGCCATGGTAGAAACACTAGAATGAAACCGTTTAATGATATTGGAGATAAAGTAGCAAGATTCAAAGATACATATAACCATAAAGTTAGCAAATACATAATAGAATTTGCAATTAAACATAATTGTGCGACAATTCAAATGGAAAATTTAAGTGGATTTTCTGAACAGCAATCAGAGAAGTTTTTGAAGAATTGGGCATATCATGACTTACAAACAAAGATCCAATATAAATGTGAAGAAAATGGTATAAAATTTGTACTCATTGACCCAAAATACACAAGCAAAAGATGTAGTCATTGTGGATGTATTGATGATGAGAATAGAAACTGTAAAGGTAATCAAGCTAAGTTTAAATGTGTTACATGTGGACATGAAGAAAACGCGGATATAAACGCTGCTAAAAATATTAGTATTCCAATGATTGATAGTATTATTGTGGAGCAATTGAAGATGATGAGTAAGTTTAAGGATAAGAAGGTTAGTTGATTAGTTATGAATTGTATAATACATAAATAATCAAGATTAAGTTATTAACTCTTTTACAAAGGATTGATATTAATAGAAAGGTGGTGGATACTATGTCCAATTTTGTTTTAACTCTTCCGTTGCAAACTGAAAAGTTCCAAAAAGATGTTTTGGATAAGAATTTTGAGAAATGCAGAAAGGTTTATAATTCTTGCATATCAGAATTACATAAACGATATAACCATATGAGGGAATCTAAAGCATATCAGAAAAATTGTAAATATAAAGGAAAAGATCGTAATAAGATATTCAATAAACTCAATGTTGAATATAAATTAACAGAGTATTCATTACACGACTTTGTTAAACCAATGGGCAAATATTTTGGGATTGATGCTATGACTGTACAAAAGATTGCCACGAGAGCTTTTGATGCTTTTCAAGGGTTGGTATTTCATAAAGCTAAGAAAATTAAATATAAGGTATTTGGAGAATTGAATTCTATCGAAGGAAAATCTAATAAACAAGGGATTAGATTTAGAGAAAATGTTGTATTATTCTCAGGCTTGAAAATTCCAGTAATTATTAAATCTAATGATATTTATGCTCATTTGTCTTTACGGAATAAGATTAAATATTGTCGCATTAAACGTGAAACAATTAAAGGAAAGTACCATTACTATGTTCAGTTGATATTGGACGGTATCCCTCCTCAAAAGTTTGATATAAATACTGGAGAAATTAAGCATTATATCAATGATGGAATTGTAGGCTTGGATATTGGAACTCAATCAATTGGGATTTGTTCTGACACAGAAGTTAAACTTTTAGAATTAGCACCAGAAGTGCAGAATATCGAAGATCAGAAGAGAGTTTTGCAAAGGAAAATGGATAGGTCTAGACGAGCGACTAATCCTAATAAATACAATGATAATGGCACTATAAATACTAAAGATAGAAGTAAATGGATTAAATCAAAACATTACATCAAGACTCAAATGGAATTAAAAGAACTTCAACGCAAGCAAAGAGAAATACGAAAACAATCTCATAATAAACTTGCTAATTATGTCTTAACTTTAGGAAATGATATAAAAGTTGAAACTATGAGTTACAAAGGATTACAAGCAAGGACTAAGAAAACTACTAAGAACAAAAAGACAGGTAAAATAAATAAAAAGAAACGATTTGGAAAGTCTCTTGCAAATAAAGCACCATCTATGTTTTTAACAATATTGGATAATAAACTTAAATGGAACAATTTAGGATTAAAGAAAATTGACACATGGAAAGTAAAAGCTAGTCAATATAATCATATCGATGATAAGTTTATTAAGAAAGACTTAAATGAGAGATGGAACTACTTTGGAGAATTTAAAATACAGAGGGATTTGTATTCAAGTTTTCTAATTATGAATGTGAATGACGATTTAGAAACAATTAATCGAGATTTATGTTTTGAGAAGTTTAGTCAGTTTAAAGTATTACATGATATTGAAATTGAGAGATTAAAGGGATTGAATCTGCCAGTAGCTTTAAGGAATGTAATTTAGAATATATTAGTTGTCAAAAAAACAAAAGCGGTTTAGAATCGAGCCGTATGCTATCGCTAATTTCTACAATAGTAGGATTGATAGTAAAAGTCTTGTGGAAAATGATTAGTGTTTGTATGTGTAAAATGCAAATGAAATATCATACTTGCAAATGAGAGTATAAAAGAAATTCATTAGTACATAAGAACCTGCATAAACAGAGGTTCAGAGGTGAGAACTTGCAAGTTTATATAGCGTATATGAGAGTTCTTAATCAGGAGGAGAGAATTAAGAGTGGAAGAGAATATTTTTAGTGTTGAATACATATTGGAAAATGGCTTAGATAAGAGTGCTTATGGGTTTATTTACATTAGCGAATATAATGTTGATAAAATGAAATATATAGGATTGAAAATATTTGATAAGAGATGGCAGAATTATTTAGGTAGTGGGTTGTATTTTAAAAGAGCATTAAAACTTTATGGTAAAGAAAACTTTAGTAGAAAAATTTTAGCCATAGCATACTCCAAAGAAGAATTAGATGAATTGGAAATAGAATTCATTAAAAATCATAATGCAGTAGAGAGTATAGATTATTATAATTTACAATATGGTGGGCATAGTGGAAAACATTCACAAGAATCAAAAGATAAGATTAGTAATAACCATTATAATGTTAGTGGGGAAAACAATCCTAATTATGGTGTAAAAATGTTAGAAGAAACTAAACAAAAAATTAGTAAAGCCAATACTGGTAAATTAAAAGGTGGAAAATCTCCTCTTTATGGAAAACATCTTTCAGACGAAAGAAAGAAACAAATAAGTAAAGTTCATAAAGGTAAAATTATATCAGAACAATCAAAAATAAAAATGAGTAAATCAAGTAGTGGTGAAAATAATCCTTGGTATGGCAAACATCTTCCTGAAGAAATTAGAAGAAAAATAAGCGAAACTAGAAAATTAAAACAAATAGGGATAGGAGAAATGAATGGTAATGCAAAAAAGATAATTTGTGTAAATACAAAAGAAGTTTTTAACTGTATTAAAGATGCAAGTATTAAATATAAAATAAACCAATCCAACATATCTCACGTATTTTGTGGAAGATGTAAATCGGCAGGTCGTCATCCAATCACCAACGAAAAACTACAATGGCAATACTACTCAGAATACATAAAATTAAACCCACTTCCAAATGTAATATAATCGAATACATATATAAATAATTATTATATATTAAGTTTTTAAGGAGATGATAAAATTAATTATATAAATGAACTTGTCCAAGAAATAAAAAATGCAAAGACAGATGTAGAAATCGTAAATATTTTAGAAAATTTATGTAAACCAATTATTCAAATGAAAGATGCTTTAATGAATGATGTACTACCCAACGATGAAGTCACAGATCCATATGATATTGATTTAAGTTACAATGGAATATCAATTTATAAAAGTTGGTATGATTTTGAAGAAGACGAGTTAGATCAAGAGAAAATTTATCATATTGGATATGAGGAGTTTTTTAGGATGATGTTTAATATTCCAGTTAAGAGGACTTAGTAACAATTGTTGAATGGAGGTGATAAGCAATGAAATTTTTCATAACTGCATTTGTAGTGACTATTTTATTTAATATTTTCCTAAAAAATAGATTACTATCGCGTTGGAAGAAAAATGATTTTAGTGAGTAACATGCAAGATATATTAATTTAAGGAGGTGATATAAAATGGAAACTATAAAACTATCTACTGAAGAAATTATTGAAATGTTAGGAGGGATAGAAAAAGCTAAGGAATTCTTAGAGAAATATAAAGAAGAGACACATGATTAGTAAAATAATTTGTATTGTTAGGTTGAGAGGAGGTGAGAAATGTTATTATTAACCATTATTATAGTCGTCAACGTCTTTGTGCTAATAATTATGCGTAGTACAATTGAAGAACATTATCAAAATATGTATCTATCTTATGGAAGTGTCAGAAATCCTATTGTTCAGTTAGACCATAAAGAATTAGATAAGATTGATGAACTTTGTGAACAACTTAAAAGTGAAATAAAAATATCTCAAGAGGATACTGATTGGTTAATACAAAAAGTTTATTGGGTATATAGGTTAGAAGATCATGAAGGCAAAGTAAGATGTCAATAGAAATAAATAATGGGTGGCGATCCTACGCCGGAGGTAAAATATAATGAGCAAAATGTTAACTAGATTATATGTTTATGGTAAAAATGGTCTATCTATTGAGAATTTTCCAACTGATAAATATCATACATTTGGCAATAAATATATTGAGTGCTATGATTATTTTGCTAAAAATAAAGACTATTTCAATCAAGGTAATAATTCAAATGTGCCAATTGAATATATGGAACATATGGGTTTTGTAATAGAAGATATTTTTAAGGATGAAAACTGCGAAGACTTTGCTGAATTATACTCTAATGCAATTCAATGTTTATTAGATCATTGTAAACCCAAAGAAGATGATATTGAATCAGATAAACATGTATTGGATAAATCTGAAATTAAGGAGGATAGTAAGGATATGTTGGTAGATTTCTTGTTTGTTTTAGATGAAAGAATTAAGGTATTAGAACAATTTGTAAAAGAATCTCAGAAAGAGAAATTTGATTTAAAAAGTTATTCACAAATGGTAATTGATGAGATTAGTAAAGGTATGCAAAGATATGGAAGAAGATAAATAAGTTGATGACCGACATCAAGGAGAAAATATATGATTTATTTATTGGACGAAATTAATTTATTAACACAATTGAATTCTTTAGGGAAAATTAAGAGCAAAATTATCAATATAGATACAGGGGGAATTAATTTTAGATAGATTAGAAGTGGCATCTCAGAGTTAATACATACACAATGGTTAAGAGGAATTGGAAAGACACATGGATTAGTTAAATTTGCTAAGAAATATGGGTATATTGTTTTTCATCCAAATGCAACACAAATTATAGAAGAAGAGGGATATAAATATATTTATGGATGGTATGAAGTACATAACGCTAAAAGAGAAACAGATATAAGAAATGTAGTGATAGATGAAGGTTTTAGCGATTCACAAATTATGACCATAAAAGAACATGGTTTTAAAATAATCACTGGATTTTATACTTGCTCAAAAATAAAAGATGAAAGACCTTTTAGTGAAAAAGTATTAGAAACTCTTGTAGGAGAAATAGAGGAGCTTACTCCTAAATTGGAGAAACTTAGAAAAAGTGAGGACTATGGGACATATAAGAATTTGATAAATGCTTATAAAGAAATTTTAGGTTTAATACAAAATCATATACAAAATTACGATATTAAGTAAATAAGGCAAGCAAATACTCCTAACTGTTTTGATCTATCAGTTAGGAGTATTTATATAAGAATTAGAGAATAATTATTCTATTTCCACCTTTCATTTTCTTCGGCCTCTTTTAATTTATCTTCTTCAGTTTTAATTCTCATAAAGAACATAAGATAACCACAATCATTGCACATTTGTGTAATAGTTGGTGAATGATTTATTACAACCCCTGGTGATTCCATACGAAAACAAATAACCATGTTAGATGGTTTAACGTTTTTACTTTTACATATTGGACAAGTTATTGGGAAATTCGGATTTCTTTGAGAATTTATGCTTATGTCTCCAGTTGAATATACATATTCAGACATTGATTTAATACCTCCTATTTTAGTTGCAATCATCGGATAATATGTGCATGTATATTATACCATTATTCATTGGGATTATACTAATTTAATGTACTAATATTATCTAATAAATGTATGTATTTATATTATTAGTCAGGAGGAAAATTATGTCTGGATTAACACCTAAAAAGAAAGAAGAATTAAAACAGATGATGGGTAAATATTCAGGGAAGGTTGGTTTGAGTTTGTTGTTGATGGAAAATAGGGATAGGGATGTTGTTTCAACTGAGGAATATTTAGAGGATATTGTTCCTATTAATTGGTCTGAGGATGTTTTGAGTGGTAAGAAGAAGGTTTTGGTTTGTGGTGATTAGGATTGTTAGTTAGGATTATTAGTTTATAGAATTTTATATTGAATTAGTTTTTGAGAATGTTGGAATGCATTCTCTTTTTGTTTGTGGATTTTTGGGTAGTTGATGAAATTGTAATGAATATGGTTATCAATAAGTTAGGCCAAATTTATTGATGTAAAACGAGAGTCTTGTGCTACTACGCAGGACTCTTATTCCATTTTTTAGACTTTTTTGAGTAGAAGAAAGGATGATAAATAATGGGAAAAAGATGGAATTTAGAAGCAATGAATAATTTTTGTAAAAGCACTAATGGTTATGAGGAGTATGAAATACTAGAAACAAAAAGAGTGGAAAAGTCATATCAGAATCAATTATGGAGTTTAGTAAAATGTCCCAATGACAACCACGAATCATATTGGGTGTGTTGGAATAATTTCACTAAAGGTTATATGTGTAAACAGTGCTACCAAGAAGAAAATGGAATTACAGCATGGACAAAAGAATCAGTATATGAATTTTATAATCAATATGATATAAATATTATTGATATTAATACTTGGAAAGATGTAGATAAGTCAATTTGGTGTTATGATAAATATGGGTTTAAAGTGCAAGCTTCTATAACTAATTTAAAAGCAGGGCATATTCCTTCTTTTATACAAAGAAATAAATTTGCATTAGAAAATATAAAATTGTATTGTAAATTATTTAGACCAGAATATGATATTATAAGTAAAAAATATGATAATATTAAAACAGAATATCAATGGGTATATAAAGGAGAATTGCCTGATGATATGAGTAATATCTTTAATACGACTGCTGATGGTTTTATACATGGAGGTTGTGGACATCCTCATCTATCTAAATCTAAATCAAATGGAAACAAAATATTTGAAAGAGAATTAATAGTACATGATATTAACTATGAAACAGAGAAAACATTTAAAGGATGTAAAGATAAAAGTTTATTGAGGTTTGATTTTTATTTACCTGATAGTAATGAAGGTTTTTGAAATAGACGGTTTGCAACATGAAAAACCTATTGAATATTTTGGTGGAGAAAAACAATTTCAAGACACAGTTAAAAAAGACAATATTAAAAACAAATTTTGTAAAGATAATAATATTAAAATAACGAGAATTACATACAGGACTACCAATGTAATTGAATTTAAAGAATTTGTTAATGTAGCAATAAAAAATATTTTAGAGAGTTTAAATAATAAAATATAATATCTAATAAGGCAATACTTATCCTTAATTGGATTTTGTATTGCCTTATTTTTTTACGCCTTTTTATTTAGTACACCAATTAATTACGGTTTCATTAAAATACTTTACGCTCGATGTACCATTGATAATTTTTCCTCCTTCTTTCAATACTGGCCTCCATCGACTCGCGGTTCTTAAAAAGAAATCATCTTTAATTAATTTAGAAAGTTTAATTTTCCAATCAGGATCATCTTTTAAAACTGCGCTTAATGCTATCATCGCACCAATTGCCAATGGCTCGATTGTGAAATATTGTTTCTTCAACTCATTTTTAACTTCTATATTGGGATTAGCCATAAATTGAGGAAAGATTGATACAAGTTCATCAATGTATTCTATTAACCAATTTTCAACATTTGTTTGATCTAATTTAGTTTGAGGTTCTTTATAATTTTTTTTAATTGCATTTGTTAAAACTCCATAACTACAAATATTATGGCTAGAACCTTTAATTGTTGTGCTAACTGTTTCGATCTTGTTTTTTAAATCTGACTCTTTTTCAATTCTTCTTGCAATTTTGTTAGCATAATTACTATTATCAAGATAATGTGTTCTTGTGGGGTTGACTCTAAGCGAAAAATTGTTCAATTCCGCGAACATTTGTCTCGCATCTTCGTCAGATACCACATTTACTTCGCAATTAAAATAAAATTGCCTAGGATCATCATATTGGTCTGGATGTTTAATCCAAGAGTTTTTCCATTTTATGGAAGCTCTAGCACGGTGACTAAAATCTATTCCCTGTAAATATCCTTCTCCTGTAATACTATTGTCCTCTTGATTATACACTAAATCTGATTCGTTGCTCGTTGAATAATTTAAGACAATTGTATTTCCAAAAATTTTCTTTTGTGTAAAAGCTTGAAAAATATCATTTACATGTTTATTGGAAAAATTGTCTTTTTCTTTTCCAGCCGAAGTAGTAACACTTCCCCTCTGAATGCTAGGAATGAAGCGTATAATTGAGTTTTCAAAATAGGAGGCAAGATCAAATGAAGAAATTGTACAAATGTACTTGGTGATTTCTCCTTGATTGTAAACAGGAATTACCGGAGAGAATGACCAACTTGTACTTTCTTTTAACTTTAAGTCATTTTGTTTTAATTCTTGTTTAAGTTTGCGTAATTCCCTTTTCTTAGCCAACTCATCCTTTTTTCTTTGAGCTTCACTTTTCTGGTCATCAGTTTCATCTTCATCGCTAAAATCATTAACATTGTTTTCATCTTGTAATTTAGTAATTTCACTTAAACTACCAAAACTAGGCATATCCTTACTCGCCTCAACTACTCCATCCTTGTTCCCTCGATCCCAAATTTCATCGTTTTTCATCTCTCTTTGAACCATATCTTCGTCTTCATTTAACGACTCAAACCCAACAGCAGTTTCAGCCATTGACTTATCAACCATTCCCATCACCTCTTCCTTCACTGCATTAACAACACCAATATCCATCTGACTAAACCTTTCCCTATCCTTAGCTTTTCTGCCCATATCAATATCTCCTTCCATATTCATATTTCCACCTTTATCAAATTTAAAAATCATCTCAAATCAACCTTCTTTCATCATTATATAGATAATTTATGATTTTGCAAATATTTTAGCACTATTTTATTAAAATTTATTAAAAATAATCATAAAAAGAAAAGAGTGACACTTATCACTCCTTACCATATAAAATATCTTCTAATTCCTCAATTATATTCTTTATAGTCTCCACCTTATTACGCGATACTTTACCATGTTTATCTATAGCCAATTGAAGAAAATTAATTGCTTGTTCAATAAACGTTCTAGAAGTTTCATCCATTAATATCCACTCCTTTTATTTATTAATCAATGATAATTCCCTTTTCTCTTAGAAAAATCTCTTCCATATCTAAGATAATTTCAATGGTATTTCTATCAATATGTGTCTCCTCAACAATAAAATCTACTAACTCATCAACATCAATTTCTGGTTTGCTAAAACTACTAATTAAATTACCTAAAAATCCCATATAATCATACCTCCATTTCATTCTCTTATATTTTCCAAACAACAATATCAGGAATTAATCTTGTCCTTTTCATATCAGGATATCTTGTCCATAAATAAAAGTTTTCTCTCAATTCTTCTACTTTTGCAATATTAATAACCTTGTCCAAACTAATTAATTTTCTGAATCCCTTGTCATTTGCTAACCAAAACAATTGAGGAAATCCCTTTACTTTCATAGACACTTTTTCATAAATATTAATCTTCTCTCTTAATTGTTTCTTTGTTTCTGTCCCTGCATCTATCTCAAATAATAGAGTTGTATCCATCCCATTTTTCTCTAATACAGTTAAAATATCAGACCTTAGAATATATTGCTTTCCTTCATCCTTGTCCCTAAATTTATAAACAAATTCAGGTTTGTATTGCTTAATGATAATCCTATTCAAATTCTGCTCTCTGAACAACAAAGCATAAATTTCATTCATTAATAATTGATGAGTGTAATCAGATGGTAATTTAGACATATAAGTTCCTCCTGCTAGGCAAAGTAATTTTCCAGCAGTAATTAAAGATTCACCATTCAAAGTAATAGGGGTTCTATTAATAAATCCTAATTTCTCAATTTTTGCTAATCTTCTATTACAAATAGTTAAACTTTGCTTTGTAGGAAAGAACATAATTTGAAGTTGACTTCTTGAAACAATTTGTAAATCTCTAACAACTCTAATTATCTCTAAATCTCGGTTTGTTAAATCTTGAAACTTTGTTCCTAAAGTCAACTTCTTCAACATTAAATCTTTGCTGTTCATTATTGTTCACCTCAATTGTAAAGTCTGGTTCTGGGATATAATCATATTCTGCAATTTCATCTAGAATTTCTTCAACTGGACGTAAATACTTTTGACTATTTTCAACAACAATATCCGGTACTTTTTTACGTAAATGTTTAGCAGTATTATTGGTATGAAGTAACATTACACTCTTTTCACTTTTGTATAAGAATCTACATAAAGCATGATATTTTGGCAGATTAAGAATTGTATATCTATTTTGTCTATCAATATCATCATCACCTGTTTCAAATTCTCTGAATAATGTTTGTGCTCCACCACGACCTATTGAAAATGATAATATTTGTGGTCTAACTTCTAACATCATCTTAATAACTGATTGAATCTGAGTTTGTTCTGGGGACTGAAAGAAAAAGTGAAGTCCTAGCCTATATTTTCTCATTTCTGTTAACATTTCTTCAATACCTGCCGAATTAAGGTAGAATTGAGGTTCGTCACAGAGTAAAAAATATGGCCTCCTCAGATCCTTGTCATTAGTATCAAATCTAGATAATGCTGAAATCCAAAACTTAGATAATATTAAAGGAATTAGAATTTCAATATTTGGTTTTCCAACAGCAATTTTAGGTGCTTTAATTAATAGTATTTTTCCTTCATCCATAATTTTTCTGAAATCAATAGTGGAATGATTTTGACATATGATAGATTTTAGATAATCATTATTAGTTAAATTTCCAACCTTGTTCATCATAGGTTTAATTATGTCTCTTTTTACAGAAGGAGATTGTGCTTCAAATCTTTCCCAATATCTAATTGTTGAAGCATTCCTCTTATTTTTTCTCAAAGAGGTTAGTATTTGTTCTCGATACTCAGGTTCAGTCAACATTTTCATAATACTAATAAGTGTTTTGGAGTGATCAGTTTGTTTTAAAATTGCATTTAAAGAATTACTTAATAAATCTTCACTTGCAAATCCTATCTGTTCTCCAAATCTTCCTTTAAAAAATGAGATTATTTCAGCATGAATAAAGTGAGGAAATTGTTTTTCTACTTCTTCGCCAAATTCTAATAAATTAATTCCTGGAAGAAACTTTTTGTTTGAGAAGTCTAACAATATAACATCTTCTAATCTGCTTTCAGGTAAAGCATTCATAATATTATCTATTAACATTCCATCTGCAACATCAATAGCACAGAATCCACATGTTTTAAAATTCTTTAGATTATTAATTTCAGCAATTTGAATTCCTTGATTTTCAGCTAGAGTTGTTTTGCCACAGCCTGGGTCTCCTATATATATCCATGTTTTGCAAAGATCATCAAAACAATTTATTGGATATCTAATGATATTGCCATCTTTATAATAATCATTACCAAGATTCAATCCATCTTTTTTAAGCAGAAATTTTTCAGGAGAAAGAATTACCCTGTCCTCAATATCACTTTTAGTTGAATTAAACTTTAAATTAGGCAGTTTATAATCTGGAATGCCCATCCCTAATATCCCATTTGAAGCAATTTGAACAGCATAACCAAGACCACCTAGAATAAATTTACCACTATATAAAGCAGAATATTTACCTGACTTAATAGCTAATTCTTTAATCTTGCTAAGTTTCTCACCCATTATAACCAACTCCTTTCATTTCCTCATAATTAGTATTAAGTAATAAATAATCTTCATCACTAAAAATTGGTCTAAAAGCATATTGCTTTGTTCCTATGACCATCCATCCTTGTCCTTTTTCAATCCTAGAAAGATAATTAACAATGTGATGTGGTATATTCATGTATTCACTAATATGTTGAAGTTCTAGTGAAGTCAAATGAAGAATTAAAGTATTAGCACAATTTTTAATAATCAATTCAATATCATCTTTACTTGTATCAGCAATGTTTTGAGTGCAGACCAATACACCTACTCCTCTCTTTCTATATCCTTTTGCAATTGATACTACTCTTTTAATCACTGCATCAGTTTTTAAAATATCCCACGCTTCATCAATTACAATCATACAATCTTTAAAATCAGTGTATAATAGGAATTTCTCAAAATCTTTAGAAATAACAATGATATTCTTTGATTTTAATTTTGCATATTCACCAGTAATATCAAGAATATAAATCTTCTTATGAATTGATATTTTCTTGACAATGCTTTTCACAGCAAATGATTTGCCACTTCCCGAAATTCCAAAAATAAACCATGAAAGATTGAATTGCTCTGCAAAATTAATCTTTATTAATTGATGGTTTTGATAATCAAATCCGATAATAATTCCATCCCCTGACACATATCTAACAAATGGATAGAAATTACTAATTACACTTGTCAAAAATACTTTTAACTCATTTACATAATCAATTTCTTTATATGACCTAAAATTCTTAAAACAATTAAAATGTTCACAATTGGCGAATTTAAATCTAATTTGCATTCCATCTAAAAGCATTGATATTTGTTTTGCTTTTGTTTCCAATTGTTCAAGTGTTTGTCCTTTAATTAAGATATATAATCCAACCATACAAAGTTTTTCTTCATTACCCATTAAATCAACCATAGTTTTTTGAAGTTTAGATACTATTTCATCTTCTACATAATACTCTTGATTAGGGTTCTTTACGGCCTTCCAATTTACATTCGCTTCAGTAGTATCAATTCTCTTCTTTACTACCTTCACAGCCTCTTCTTGTGGCAATGGAAAGATTGTAAGAGTTATTTCGGTATCTGGAATCATGATGTTGTTTATGAATCCAATAGAAAGCATCTGAGGGAACTGAACAATCTTAATTGATTTAGCAAAATATTTTACATTGTTTTCAGTGACAGTAATATATTTTCGATGTTCTTTCACTTGAATATTACTTGCAATTAATAATTCGCTTTGATTATAATCTATTCCTGAATTGCGCAAATTTTCGTAAATATTAGCATTAGTAATAAGAGAGTAGTTTGATTCATTGATTTGTGTGTCTTTATTTAATTGATTTAAATTAGTTTTACAAATAATCTTAAATGGTTCATTTAGAGAATTTAATAAATACTTAAACTTGGATCGAAGTAGTGTCTGCTCTTCTTTTGTTGCTAAAAGATAATTTGCTTTTGGGTAAAGGTTGTATTGTAACATTTTGTTTTGTCATTCCTCTCCACTTAAATTTAAAGAAAGAAACTATCCCTTGATCCACATCAGTTTTAGTTAAAATTGCAGTAGGAATACCTATATTTGGTAGAATGAATAGTTTTGCAATAATAGGTAATGCAGTATTAAATACAGATAAACCAATCACTATTCCACCTAATAAATAAATAGTTTGCTTCCCTGTAAGTCCATAAAATATTTCATCTTTCATTTCAATGATTTGATTAGTTTCAAACATCTCATTATTAAACATTAATTTACCTCCTTCTTGTAGTTCCTCTTCCTCTGAGCATACTTCCTCCCATTCTTCCAAATCCACCAATACCTATAAGTTTTCTAGGACTTAATCCATACTTGATCTCTTTAAACATGGCAACTGGATTTGGACTTTGATGACCATAACTAATCCATTGCTGTACATAACTAGGTGCTTTAAGCATAAATGAACCAGCAGCTATAGAAAGCATTACATGATAAAGTGCTCCATGAGATGATTTTGAGACTGATGATTCAAATCCTAACCAGATAACCATAATTATTGCATGGATAATTGGTGCAATTAAATTGTCTAATAATTCATCAATCCAAACTTGCCTCATGTTTTGGTATTTAGGAAATAACCATAAAAAGAAGAATATAGGAGCAGTTGCAATAAGAAACATAATAGAAATCATTCTCATAAAATAGAACCATATTAGATTAACTAATATTAATGCGAATATTATAGTGAATATTATTAATCCTAATCCATACTGAGGACTTAATGCTTTTACCATTTGTGCTTCAGATCCACCAAGGGAAAGAATTGCTATAGTAAATTTGTTTGTTGCTTCAATTAATAATGGCAAAGCTATAATTGCTATATTTATAATCACCATTGATTGAGCTATCTTCACAATATATTCTGATGTTTTGTGTTTACTACCTTTATTCATGATTTGCGTAATTCCAAAATATACTATTCCTGCAAATGAAAATGAAATAATTATTTTTAAAAAGAAAGAATATAAAGATAAAATTGTTGGATTTTCTGCCAATACATTTGGTGTATGAAGAAATAATTGTGCAAAGTTTTGTACTAATGAATCAGTAATAAAATGTTCTAATGTCCCATTAACCGTAGAAATATCATGTGGTGTAGGTGCATTAAATAAAGCATTATTAACACTCTCTACGGTTTCTGGAGAAGGGACATCAAATAATGCCCCATTTACTTTATCAACAGTTTCAGGAGATGGTGGTTTAATAAAAAAATCAATAATTGCATCTCCAACTTCTCCAACTGTAAGCATTTATAATCATCCCCCTTTAGAATTGCAATAATTAAAATGTAGGAAGTGTTGGGAAGATTCCTTTAAGTATAGTCCAAAGAATTTTAATAACCCAAGGCCCAAAGATAATAGTAATACACCCTCTAATTACACTCTCCTTTAGTTCTTTTGCTTGAGCTTTCCATTGCCCATTTCCGATGATGTCCATAATCCCAGACCAGACTATCATAAGCATAGCCAATCCTCCACCAAGAGCAGTCATAGCTAAACAAATCTTTGTTGACCAACTCAAAAATTCATTCAATGTAAACAACCTCCTTTGAAAATTAAAACAGTCGGCAAATCTGCCTCTCTATATAAGAAGACCACACATTTTCAAGTCTAAGATCATTGATATTAAAGGGTTGTAGGATTTAGGGTGTATTATCTTTGGTATAGGTGGTTAATATAGGGTTCTTGTCTTAAAATTTACATCAATTCATGTATATTCGACATATAGTTTGGTAATACTACAATTATTGAAATATTATTTAAAGGAGTGAAATTCATGTTTTTAATATTCGGAACAGCAATTGGAGTAGGATTAATTGGGTATGGATCATATCAATTGGTAGATATCGCACAACAATTAGGAAGATTAATTCAATAATGAATATCATATGACCCATATCATCCCCTCATTTGAGGGGTTTATTTTTGTTTAGCAGGTAAATAATTCATCGGATTTAATGAATTTGTCCCATTGTTGGTTCGAATCTCAAAATGTACATGTGGCCCTCTTGACAATAATCCTGTATTACCAGATAAAGCAATAACACCATTTTGCTCTACATTATCTCCAACTTTGACTAGTAGTTTATTGTTGTGTGCATACATAGTTTGAAATCCATCTGAATGATTGATACACACAACATTTCCAACCATTTCGTTAAATTCCGCTTTAACTACAACACCTAATTTAGAAGCATGAACTGGACTATTTTCTACTGCTGAGATGTCTAAACCATGATGAAATCCATCTATTGAAGATCCTCTTGGCCCATAAGGACTTGTGATAATTCCATCTACAGGATAAATCCAAGGAGAAGAGTAATAAGTGAGAAGTGTATAAGTTTTATCAATGATGATATTTAAAATACTTTTAGCTTGTTCAGTTGTTAATTCTCCTTTGGCAGATACAGGATGAGGTATTGATAATAATGTTAACAATACAAGAGAGAATAATAATTTTTTGCTTGGTTTTTTCATAGTTCACTCCCTTATAAAATAAGGAGTCAAAACCAAATTGCCTTTATAACATTGATTTGCACTCATATAAACCTTTCTCCAACCTCTAACCATTAAATCCTCATAAAATTCCCTCTTATAATCAGCAAAATGTTCAACACTATCAAATTCCAAATGATTAATAATGTCATGGATTCTACGACCTTGGTTAATCATTATTGATAATTTAATTCTCATTTAATAATCCCTCCTCAACATTAATCAATCCAAATCCCTCTCATCACTATTCTCCAACAAATCCATTACAGCATTAAAATAATCCGCAATATCCTCACTTGGTTCAATATCCCATCCTCTATCATAATTAACCACATATTCATATTCGTCGCATATCGTTAATGCACTAACTCTTCTACCTTCAATTCCAAATCTTGAACCAACATTAAATAGTTTAGCATCAAATCTAAATCTTCCAACTTTACCTTTGACCCAATTAGAATCATTATCAAATTTAGTAAAATATGCTTGCATTGATAATTCCTCCTTAAAATTTACTCCCACTCTTTTCCACAATCAAAACACCTATACATTAAATTATCTTTATCACAAACTTCAAAATCATCACCTAGTTCATCGACATTCATAGTTTCAAGATTAATATAAGCCATACCGATTACCATTCCTTTGCCAATAATGTTTGATGATCTACATTTAGGATTGGGACATTGTGTTGGAATAATTGGTTTACTGGTTAATATTGGTTTTGTTTTTAATCTAATTTCAGGTTTTTTCATTGATAATTTCAACCCCTTTTTTAGTAATGTAAAAAGTTCCACTGTTCAACTCCTTAAATCCAGAGTCCAATAACCCAAGAAGTTTCAAGTGATTTACATAATTTCTAGTTCTGAAATAATTAATCTCAATCCCCTTACTGATATTACGGATAGTACGACTATTGATTTGATCGGTTAATTTGTTTTGCAACATATGTTGCAATATTTCTACTTCTACTTTATTGAGCATTTAGATAATCACCCTCAATCTTTTTCAATGTCTGAAAATGTTTCATGATTAATCTTATTGAGCATTGTTTGTACGTTATGTATAGCAATAAATGGGAATTTATATTAAACAAAAATAAAAAGCCCTGATTTTTCAAGACTTAATACTTTATAGCATACTTCATTATCTCTAACCCCTATAATCACACGATCTATCATACTTTTAGTCATACTTTTAGTCATACTTAATAAAATAAAAAGAAGACACAATCATTACAATTGCATCTCACATCATTATATCTTCAAAATCATCTTTCTCTATCCTCGTCTTTCTTTCAATCTTAGGTTGCTCAATAATTGGTTCTTTTATTACGTTCTTCCCATTATTAATGAGGCACTTTTTAACCCATTTACTAAAATTGTTCATTTTAGTTGCCTTTTCAAAAAGTAATAATTCGTCTTCATCTTCCAAATTAAAATAAACAACTTTTCTCCTTACTCTGTCTTTACTTTCATGTTTTCCTTGATGCATCTACTCACGCCCATTCTATAATAACCAAGAGTATTGGCAAATATAGGATTGTCAATTATCTCTAAATTTTTATAGTGTTTTCTAAATAATTCACTGAATTGTAAGGCTCCACCTCCAGTAAGTAATACACGGTCAGTAGGATCGTAATCGCTGAACTTTTGGGATAACTCTGCGATAATACGTTTCACATATTGCTCATTACTAACCTGATTTCCTCTGATCTTGATCATGCCGAACGCTAAAGTTCCAGAATCACGATTTATGAATTTAGTGTCGGATATTGTCGAAAAATTCACTGTGAGAGAACCAATATCAATTATTCTCTTCTTACCAAGCCTTAAACTATCATCTTTTGATAGTTGGTATTGATATGCAGCGACCCCTTCAGGAACAATCGTAACACTATCAATACATAACTTCTTGATATGTTTATCATTAACTCTAATATTATACTCTCCATGTAATAAGTTTTCTAAAGCTGTCTTTGTTGAAATGTTAAACATATCAACTGGTACACCAGTTACAATGAAAAGACTAGTATCTTCATCATTTTCAACTGTTGACAAAGCAACTCCAGTCAGGAAAAGAACTTTGTTCTCATTGGTAATCTTTGAAGAGGTGTTAAACTCCACTGGGGCAATTGATTCATCTATGGCGAGTTGACCAACAAAATATTTTTCACCATCAATAATAACTTCATATTCCTCATTATCAGAAATTTCTCTATGATGCCATTCACCAACCACTGATCTAAAAGACACTCCATTTAAAAGTTTAGTAGAACTTCGGCCTGTATCAATAGGTATTACTTGAACCATAAAAACTCCTCCTTAATATTTTAATATGCTGTTACATCTAGTATATAGATTCACATCACACTTTGCAACACATTTTTATGTGACATATCAATAAAATTATACTCCCTTGCCTAATCCAATTCCTCCTGATATAATAAACACAAATATCAATGTATACATTATGTCAGCACGTATACATGCGTATACGTACCATTATAACTACCTAAAATGTATACATTATTAAACCTCAAAGGAGGCACTAAATCATGAATGAATCTGAAGACACTCGAAGAGCATCCTCACCATCACTTTCAATCCGACTAGACAATGAAGATGGTAAAAATGAATGGGTCGCACTTCAAACTCGCACGGGTTTAACATCAAAAGACTTATTGCTTGATGTCATCAGACTAAAGAAAGATCAATTAGAAACAGAATCAGGTGGAATATCTGAACTCATAACTCCTCAAATGATAAAAGTAAAAGAGCATGTAGAAAGAATTGTCCAAATGTTTACTGAAATTACTCGCAGTGAAGCAGACCAAAAAAGATTTCATATGGAAACAGTTCAAACATTGACTAATGATTTTAAGACAACATTAGACTCTCTAAGAGAAAGAATTGATATTGCTGAGAATAGCAAAAAAGATTCTGATAAAGCAAAAAAAGAAGCAGAAGATAAGTCGGAGACTTTATCCAAAAGAAATATTGAGTTAGAGGCCGGACATAATAACTCAAATTATTTGATTGAGACATTACGATTAGAAAATGAAGAGATAAAGAAAAGAATTGGGTCTGTAGATGAATTAGAGTTTTCAATTGGTGAAATGGAAGATTCCAATAAATATTTACAACTTCAATTAAAGGAATCCGATGCTAGATCAGTATTTTTAGAAGGGCAATTGGTTGAATCAAAACAAGATAGAATTAAGGAAATTAGTGAATTGAGAGAAAGTTATATGTTGGAATTGAGGGTGTTAAGACAAGAAATGAAAGATGAGTGTGATAATAGGATTAGTGAGATGAAAAAGGAAAGTGAAAGATTGGAAATTAAGGAGAAAATATGGTTGCCAGTGAGTGTAAGGTAAAATAGTTTTAAATAGAAAAAGCACTATCCAAAATTAACTGGATAGTGCTTATTTTTTCGTTTTATTGTTGGCCTTATGAGTTATCAACATGTGGATAAATTTTCTTAAACCTATTCCTGTGGATAATAATTTGTGATATGATACTTAATCAGAAGGAGATTTGTATCAACCTGTCGAATATATAACTCAATCAAATCAAAAATCAAATTAACTCAATAAATGCGAAAAACCTGACCTCTTGCAAAGATCAAGTTTTTCTTTTAGCAAAATGTTCTGAACCAACATTAAGCTTTTAGTTCTTAAGATTATTATAACTAAAGACATTAAGAAAATCAAGTCTTTAGATGATAAATTAGATTAAGGATTTCAAAGTTAGTAGTGTTGCAGAGATGTACATGCTACTAACTTTTTTGTTGAGTAAAATTAATCAAATTGAATAGGTAATGAAAAAATCTCCTAGTTAGTGCTTGAGTTGTGGCGACACATCACTAAACTAGGAGACCCCTGAAGACTCGTATTAAATTCTTTAAGTCATTTTATCATGATTTTAAAAATTTGTAAACAGTAGTCTTCAGCATTGCTATGAAAAATGCTGAAAGAAGGTTTTTAATCATGCTAGATTTAATTATTCCTAATGAAATGCCTATTATTGTTCAACCTACTGTAGTTAATGTTTTTGGTCAGACCCAAGCTGAATTACTATCTCGTTTAAAATACTGGTTAAACAGAGCAACTAAGCATAGAGATGGTTTCTTATGGGTTTATAAGACTGTAAATGAGTGGGCCTTAGAACTCAATAAATCAGTCAAGACGATTCAAAGAGCAATTAAGGATTTAGAGAATAAGAAAGTTCTTATCTCAGAACAGTTTGAATCTAAAGATTGGTATCATGGAAAATCATATAGGATTGATTTAGATGTTTTATATGGATTATTGGGTGTTCCAATCCCCTCTAAACCTGTGGATAAAAAAAGACAAGATGTCCAAGAAGTAGAACAAGATGTCCCTATCATTACATATAATACACAATTATCTAATAATGTATGTATGGATTCAGAGGCTAAGAAGATTGCAAAAGAAGAATTTTGGAAAGATGAGATAAAAGATTTAAGTTTCTTAAATGTTCTGAAGGATAGTAATATTGATCCAAATTCTTATGAGGGAATTAGTTTGTATAGAATTGCTATGTCTGTTAAAGCAACTAGCGATCAATTAAAAGAAGCTTTACACATTTGTTATAATTCCAAAACTTATATTAAAAACATATTCGGATTTGTTAAGAAGATATTACGTGATTTTATTTCAAGCGATAAATCATATTTCGACTATCATTATAGATCATCTTCTGTAAAACAGAGCAAGGTAGATAAATATGAGAAGTTTTATTTATAAAATAACCAAAACTAAGTTTTAAATTGCACCTAAATTGTTAAAATATGCTCATTGTAGAACATCCATACAAGTTTTTCACCTGTAATATGATGAATTCCTCCTGACTTTTGACGATGATGACAACAATTAGATATACTAGATGGAGAAATTTGATACTTTAAAGATGCTTCTATTGTGGAATTGAAAATTTCTCCATCGTTTAAACATATTATTTTTTTGTCTTGAGCGTCACTTAATATTTTAATAATTTCTCCTTCTGTTTTTAAAATATATTCTTCATAGTACATCCAAACCATTTTTTCTTTCGTATCTGGGTGTATTCCTGCTGATTTACATTTACCGCTACAACATTTACTTATATCGCTATCTTCTATATTGTATTTATTAGATGCTGTGGTTATACTTTCAAATATTTCATTATTAAATAAACATATTATTTTTTTACATACTCTTTTTCTTCTTTCCTCGTTACCATTATAATCACACCATCCTAACAATGCACCTTGATTGAGATATCTTACAACTGAACTCTTACTTAATTTTAATCTTTGTTTTATTTCTAATGTGCTTTTTATGCCAATATTCCACAAATTACTAACTTCTTTAACCATACTATTACATGCCCACTCATTACACTTCAACCAATCTATATCCTTTTCTTTAAAATCTAATAACTGAGGTAACTTACTATTCATAATACTATTTTTTATCCAGTTCATATCTGATTCTCTACAATCTAAAATTATGTAATTTTTAATATTATTACTTCTAGCCAACCATTCCTTATCGAAATCGTTCTCTTGGGTTTCTTTTAATGACTTATTCCATCTACCAGTTGTACGTTCTTCATAATGCTGATTTCCATGAGTTTCTATAATACAATTTATTTTTTCTATATAATTATCATATTTATATTTACCACACCACTTAAAAGTTGTTTTAGTTAATTGGGGTTTAAAAATTTTATTTAACTGTTCCAATACATTTACTACAAACTTTTCTGGGTAACTTATACCATCTCCACAACTATTGCAACCAAACCCTTGGCTTACTAAAGTATTAAGAGACGTTTCTTTTTCAAATCCACATTCAGGACATTTCATAGGTATTTTTGTATTTGCATAAACTGTATACTTTAATGCATCTTCTTTATTTATTAAATATTTCACCAAATAAGGATGAGTAATTGAGATAGAATTACATTGATTGCAAGTAATACTACCTACATGTCCATTAGTAAAGTCTTTAATGCGCTTTTGTTCCGATTTGTGTTCGGGATGCTCAAGACATTTAAACCAATACCCTCTTTCCTTTAAGCCATGAGAACCATAAGTAGTGGTTTGGGGACTTAATATTTTTCCATTCTTATCAACATTTAATTCGTAATCCCATCTTAACATTATTAAATCAGCATCTTCTTTAGATAAATTAATATAACACCATTCATAAAATGAAGTGTATTTTTTGTATCCATTTTGTGCGCATTTTACACAATAGTATTTACCATTTTCTTTTACATATTTATTATAGAATTGCCATGCTATATTTTCTAATATCTCGCCACATCCGTCACATTCAATGTCTACTAAAACCATAGATTTATCAGATAAGTCTTCAACTTTTATAATAATCTTTGTTCCTCTTTTTACAATTAATTTTTTTCTCCTATTCATTATTTTTGGTATATTATAACCTTTATTTTCAAATAACGTAATAGTTTTTGAATTTAATTCAACTTCAACTTCTTTTGTAATTAACATATCCTAACCTCCTTCTTATATTATATCTCTCCACTAACATTATACCATAAATTATAGTATATGTCAAACAAATATTATTTATTAATTTAACAATTTCAAAGAAGGATGCCTTTCAGCACCCTTGCAAACTAATTACCCCTAACCTTCCACAATATCAATGAAAAATTCACCTTGACCATTACCTAATACCCCATCAATTCTCCCAAACAATTGCATCCCTCCATTACTATATTTTACAGAACTAACATTTTCACCGCAACACTCACATTTTATATCTTTTGTCATGAATAATCCATCATGTGTAGCATCAGGAAACATTACCTTAATATCATCATTAAATATATTCATTACTTCAGCTTTCGCTTTTTCAAGTGATGCATAATATTCAGGTTTTGCGAAAACTCCTGATTCATCTTCATTATTATTTAATTGTACTCCAAATCTAACCTGATATTTGATATTGTTAGTATTAGTGGTATTTTTGCATTTGAATTGTTTAATTTTACTCATCTTGTTTTCCTTCTTTCAAATATTATTTAATATATTAATTTTATTATTAGCATCCATTCTCACAAACTAAATATCTTTCTGATTCTCTTTTTGATCCCCATATCTCCTCATATTCCACCTTTAGAACAAGATTTCCTCTGCACTCAGGACAAATTCCCTCTTGTTTGCAATATTTTTCATTTTCCGTTTCAAGATAGTCATATAATGAATTTTCATCCAGTATTTCTATAATTGGAATTTCTTTATTAATAAACTTAATCCATATGTCATTTGAAACATCATATTCAAGGATGTTTCAAATGACATTACCATTATTACTTTTATTACTTTCAGATTCGCCAATATTATTTTTCAATGATTGATTATACATATAATCTGCATAATCATTACATGGGAAATTACAAGAACTACTCTTTGCCCTCTCGCACATGTTACACATTTTATGTATTTCCTTATAATCTTCCTTCATTTAATTCTCCTTTTATTATTTATATATAGTAATTTATTTTCTTAAATATTTGGTAAGTAATAATCAACGATATATCTAACCGCTTCTTCTAAAGTTTCACATCTTTTTGTAATACACAATTCCATCCAAGGATGAGATTTATTTTTACCAAATCCAATAACTGGTTTATCCCATACATCATGTGCCATACAAATTTCCATTGCAGTGCCAATACTATCAGAGAAATCAAGATTAACTATAGTTAAATCGCTTCTTTTTACCATATGTAAATCGAATTTCTTAATTTCATTCTCTGTATATGTATTTGGATTCATATTGAAGTTATAGAAATCTACGGGATTTATTGTATGTATTTGATTATCAGATGATATTCTTAGCAATCTTTCTGCGTTGATTCGCCATGTGTTGGCTTCTTCGTAAGAAATACCAGTAACTTTACCTGCCAAATAACATTTAAATTTATTATTCATTAAAACATCTCCTTTAACTTTTCATCTAACTCCTCAACTGTTCCACTATTTTCAATAACATAGTCAAATGGAAAATCATCTAAATCTGATTCAGAAACATGTTGTTCAAATTCTTCATCTTGTATCACATTAAAACTAGGTCTAACAACTCTTATTGTAATAATATCATTAATTATTTTTTCTTTCCAAAGTTCAACAAAATAATCATAATTAACCTTTTCACGGAAACTTTCTATTATTGCTATTGTATCTTTATTAGCAAAAGGTTCAATATCTCTTTCCCATACTCTTCTTGCCATATGATGAGAATAGAAGTCTGTGCCCACTCTATAAACTTCTCCCATAAATATACGACTTTCTAATGTGTCTATTCCATTCCAATAAAAATCATTTTTTGTTAATTCTCTTATGTATGTTGATAAACTACATCTAATTACATGTTTGTTTTTGGATTTTAGAAGTTGTTCTAATTTTTTAGATACTTCCCCTTTACCAGAGTTGGATTTTCCACTTACTAAAATAATTAACATTTATTAGCATACCTCCCACAACTATTTTTTTCTCCGCAGAATCCATAAACTTCACATTTTGGTTTAGCATAACTCATAATCTTATTCCATTCGCTATTAACACTTCCAACTACATCAAGTAATTCAACCATAAATTCTCTATATTCTTTTAACGCTCTTGTACACAATCTTACCAAAGCCATATCAACAATCGCTCTAGCATTGATTTTAAGAATTACTTTACTATGTATAGCCAATGGCAATATGTTTGCAATGTCTTCTTTAGGAATGTTTTGTTCAAGCAGATATTGATATGTATTTTGCACATTGTTCATAAATTGAATATATTCTTCATAAGCATAGTCATTATTTTTGATAGACTCAGGAATATAATAATCAAATTCTTTATAATTTATATATCTAGTTGATGCTTGCAAACGTGTAACACCGATGATCTTTGTATATAATTCTCTAATCATTCTTGCAGAATAACCATCTATTTCAACAATTACATCTGGATATTCAAGTGTGCGTCCATGTCCAGATTCTATACAATCAATTCCTATTTGTATTGAAGGAGTGCTATTCCAACAAAGACTAGCACATTCTCCCATTAATGATAATGGATCTGGCGTTGCTCGAATTATTCTAATTGTCATTATCTAATCTTCCTCTTTCTTTAATTTATTATTTCCAACTTACATATATCAACCTACTAAAATTATACCACACCAAACAACTTATTTCAATAAAATTATTTCTTACTTTACAGCAACATTAACACTATCCCCTTTTCTCAAATAATTACCAATAGAATTAATATTCCCCTTATAATACTCAATACCATCTAATCCACTAAATCCCTCAACATCAATCCAATCAACTGGCACACATAAATCCATATAACTCTCATTCTTACTTTTCATTACACTAACCCCCACTGACATTTTACTTGATTTTACAGCAATTTGTTCAGTATTAATAATCAACACTTTATTAATACTACTCTTACACAATAAATCAATATCTTTTTCTAAATGCAACATATTTACAATTTCACTATCTGTACTATAAGCATTAATTAATTTACTTCTATTTGTTTTTGTTGCATATGAAGATAAATCAATCTTAGTAATCTTACCATTTTTAAAGGCGATTAATAGATAACCCGAATAATTAGTTGTAGAAATCATATAGATAATTTTTTCATCTTTATCTAGATTGATGATATTTGGTAAATATTCACCTTGATTAGATATTTTAGTATCTGGTAATTCATGTGATTTTAGTTTATATGCTATCCCTTTATCAGACAGCAAAATTAAATCGGATTTATTAATTGAATCAATTTCAGATATGATAAAATCTTTTTCTTTTAATTTATGTTCAGAAGTCCCTCTTAATGATGTCAAAGGAATTTTCTTTAAATAACCATCATTAGTGAGATAGTATCTAATATTATAATCCTCAATTAGTACATCCTCAGAAACATTTTCCATCACATCATCATAAACTATCTCTGTTTTACGAGGTATTCCATATGTTTTCTTAATTCTTTCTAATTCATTAACAATGATTTTATTAATTTCATCTTTATTATCATGTTGATATTTTAAATCATTGATATTTTGCTCTAGGATTTCAATATCTTTGATTTTATTAAGAATATAGTTTTTATTTATGTTTCTTAATTTAATGTCTGCAATATATTCAGCTTGTTCTTTGCTTATATTTAAACTTGACATCAATTTACTTATAATTATATCATCTGTTTTTGAGTTTTTAACAATGTCAATTACATTATCAACATTTAGCAAAACACTTTCTAACCCTTTAAGAATATATAATTTATCCGATAAATTATCAATATTGTATTTCAACCCTTTAGTTATACATTCTGTTCTAAATTTAAGCCATTCATCAAGTATTTGCTTTATTCCTAATACTTTAGGTTTAAAATCAACCAAACAATTCATATTTGCAGAAAAGCATGATTGTAATGGAGTTTTTTTAAATAATTTTTTCATTAATAAAGAAATATTGGTATTCTTTTTTACATCAATTGTTATTTTTAGTTCTTCTTTTTGAGTTTTTTTATTAAATCCAGTTTCATCTCTTATATCTAAAATATCTTTTAAACTGCTATCATTTTTCATCAATTCAGTTATTTTTGAAATAATAGCATCCGCAGTTGTACTATATGGTATTTTATATATATCTATGCAATTGTTTTTTTCATCATAGATGTATTTTGATCTTAATAAAATAGACCCTCTGCCTGTAGTGTATATCTTATTTAATTCATTCTCATTGTAAATTAATTCTTCTCCTGATGAAAAATCCATAGCTTTTAATGTATCAAGTAAATTAATTTCTTTATCTTTAATATATGCAATTGTTGTATCACATACTTCTGATAAATTAAAACTTGGGAAATTACAAGCTACCCCACAGGCAATCCCTTCATTATTTTTTATAAGAATATTAGGAAAACTAGCACTTAAAACAACTGGTTGTAAATGTTTTTTATCTTCTCCAATCAATTGAATTATGCCACTTTTTATATCTTTAAAAAATTCTTCTGAAAATTTATTTAATCTGCAATATGTGTACCTAGCAGCCGAAGGTTTACATTTTAAATATACTTTCCCAAATGTTCCTTCTCCATCAATATATGGGTGCAATAAAGATTCATTTTGCTCTGTCATTAAAGCAATTGCTTCTGAAATTGAAGTATCTCCATGATGATGAATTTTCATTGTTTCTGCAACAGGTTCGGTGGTTTTAGCCATGTCTTCATTATATGTTATTTTAGATTCATACATGGAATAAAGTATTCTTCTATGTACTGGCTTAAATCCATCTCTGACATCAGGTAATGCTCTATCTAATATTGTGCTCATAGCATATTGCATATATGATTCTTTAGCATGTATTCCTGATTCTATGTTTGTGATATCTGCCAATTAAAACACTCCTCTATTCAAATAAAGAATAATCAAAATATTTATTACCATTAGTTTCAATATATTCTTTTCTGTCTTTTAATTTCTCTTCTGATAAAAATAACTCTAACCATTTTTTGCTTTCTTCAACATCATTCATAGTTAACTGTTTAAGAATTATGTGTTCTTCGCTTAAAGCTTTTGACATGATTGGAACTGACAAACCACCTAATCCTTTAAATCGTTTTGCTTTAAATGTAATATTACTTTCATTCAATTTTGTAACAATTTCACCTTTTTCTTGTTCGCTATAAGCTAATATTGTATCTGTAGTTTCATTTTTATGCATTACTTTTTTATTTGTTTTTATGACATATAAGGGTGTGTAAAGAATATAAATTTTTCCTTGTTTTAATAGTTCGGGAGCTAAAGTATAGAATATTCCTATTAACAATGATTGAATATGATATCCGTCATAGTCAAAATCTGTAGCAATTTGTATTCTGCTTACTTGTAAATTATCAATATTGAATTTAGGAATGCCTTTTATAGAATGTCCTTTATATTCCATACCACAACCTAATATCTTAAAAATTGTTTTAATTTCTTCATTGTTTAATAGTTTATCTAATTTACTTTTAAAAGGGTTTATAGGTTTTCCTTTTAATGGTAATATACTGGTATCATAAGAATTTCTAGCTAATTTAACACTACCTAAACTAGAATCTCCTTCGATTAATGTAAACTTAATTTCTGAAGGAATTTTACTTCTACATGATTCAAATTTAGCTGGTCTATTGGATTGATTGGTGATTTTTTCTTCTAATTCTTTTTTAATGTTTTTCCTGTTTACTTCTGCTTTCTCACGAACTCTTTTGTTTAGTAAGATTACATTAGCTAATTTTTCACTTTCTTCTTTATTTTCTATGAAATATATTTCCATAAATTCTTCAACAAGTTCTTGCATTACAGTTTTATAATGTTTTGATGATGTCTTTTGCTTGATTTGATTATCATACTCTACATAATAACTTGAAACATTACAAATATAGTTTAAACCTGTTGTTACATCATCAAGAGATATTTGTTTTTCATTTTTAGCATATTTACCATTATCTTTTAACAGTTTATTAATGCAATTCTTTAATCCTGCGTATATGCCATCTTGAATTGTTCCATATGATAGTAAGTTAGCAGTATTTAAAAATTCTTTTTTAAAGTCATCGTTAGAATCATTTGAGTAAGTAAAAATCAAATCTGCTGAAACAATGTCTTCAATTTTTGTATTTTCTCCTTTAACTACTTTATCTATTGATACTTTTTTAGTTTGGGTAATTCTTATTTGATCAGTAACCATAGTTTTATTTTGAATCATATCATTGAAATAACCTAATATTCCATTTTCATAATAAAATTCATTAATTAGATTATTTTCTTTATCTTCTACTGTAATTTTTACATTACATAGTGAAGATTGTGTTTGTGCTATATCACATATGTCTTGAAATATAAATTTAGGACTATTCCATACTTCTCTATCAAGTGAAAATATTACCCTTGAATAAGTAGTGTTTTCTTTACCTATGACATTTAACTCTGATGCTCTGTCTCCTTTATGATATTTAATATTGTACAGATTGCCATTTGGTCTTGCTATGAAATATTCTATATCTTCAGAAGTCATTGTCAAGGTATATAGAAATATTCCATTTTGTCCAATTGTAGTTCCAGTGTTACCATATCGACTACCAGCAAAGTCTTTTTCAAATATAGCTTGATAATTAGGACTGCCATCACTAGCAATGCCTTCAATGGGGATACCTGAACCAGAATCAATATATTCTATTTTGTTTTCATTATGTAATATGATATTAATGGTGTTGAGTTTATTTTTGTCAAATATGTCATTACTATTTCCGATTAACTCCTTAATTAAATTTATGAAATAATTTGCTGAACCATGAAATACATTGATTCTTTGTCTTGCTTTTTCCTTTTTTGATAGAACGGTTATTTCCTCAGTCATATGTAATTCCTTTCTGTATCTTAATATAAATTAATTATATCTTACTTTAGCAAATAAATCAATATAATATTAATATTGCAGAAATCCTACTTCCACATTTCTATCATCTTCCCAATTATCACCTTCGGGTAGTAAAATATCGGACACCAATTCACCATCTCTGAATATTTGCAACACATAACTACATTCCTCTAATTCACTTTGTTTCCAATCATTAAAATATAGTTGTATACTTCCATCATTAATTTTTAATACATAACATCCTCCCCACTTAGAATAGGTTAATTCACAATCATTAATAATTAAATCAATCAATTTTACTCCTAATAAACCGTCATCTGTATGTACTGATTCAATAGAGATTTGTTTATTTCTTGTTTTTAACATAAACCATTCTAAATCAAATTCTTTCATAATATTACCACTCCTCTAATTTTGTATCTCTAAGGCTTTTAAATCTATCTTTAACAAATTCATACCATAACAGAATTCTAACTCAACCTACATACCATTCTGTCGCTCTCAAAGCAGTTCTACTTCATTACATCCGGCTCATTTAGTAATTCATATGCCACTTTAATAATTTGTCTAAGAATAATATCACACTCATTAAAATCTTTACCATCAAAATCTGTGATTAAAAATTCCATCATTCTGTCGTAATGTTTCGTTTCAAGTTCCTCTTTTGTTAAAATTTCTTTATTTAATATATTTACATTATTTCTCATTCTATCAATCTCCTTTATATTTATTTATTTCATAAATATTGTCAAAGTGAAATAAGAATTATATTTTTCTATTGCCTATTTCACTTTTCATTGCTAATTCATGTTTATGTAACGACAATCTTTCTTATAAATAATGGTCGAGTTTCGAATCTTCTAGTGCTGGTTGGATCATAACAGCTACAATTATTACATTCACAACGAAAACATAGTGCAGTATTACAACTGAAGTAATTTTCTAACTTCTTTTTTAATTGATCCAAATTTACACAATCTGTACAGGTAACACGTTCATCTTTATCCATGGTAATCACATCTTTCCTTTAATATTATTTTATGACTTATTTAATAATCTTTAATTCTAATGCTATATGCTGTTCCCTTCCCATAACATGATATTTATTGATATTAACTACTTTATAGTTTTTATTACTTCCTTTGATTGTGATTTGGTCATTGTTTTTATAATCTGGATTGTTAGAAGTATATGCGGTAACTACTTCATCTTTTGAGTTGTATAGTAGAATATCTATGATTATTCCTCCTTTGATTTATTAATTACTTTCTGTCTCTTTTAATATATTTTGTAATCCTTCAACAATCCAAGTATTTCCTACTTTTTGTATTTCATCACTAAGATAAAATTTAATAGCATTGTGTAATGCTAAATATTCATTATCTGTAAGAATTAATGTATGTATTAACTCTGAAGAATATTTCATATTAAACCTCTCCTTCCCGATCAATTTTATCTTTTAAAGTTTTTCATCTTTAATTTTGCATTGTTCTATGTCGTTATTATCATAATAATAGTGCTTGCAATAATCACATATGGTATCAATAAGTTTATCCACTGTGGAAGCAAATTCACAAATATTATTTACAATAATTAAATCTGGATATATCTTTTTTATGTCTTGAAGTATTTCAATTTCATCTCGATTTTCAATAACTATATACAAAAAACTAACTCCTTTCTAAATATAAATTTTTTCTATTCTATTACAAATTCATATTTATTATTGTGTTTATAGTATATTCTGTGCAATCAAGTCCATCAGGAGGACATTCGTATGGGTAAGGGCATGTCATATGATCTTCAATAAAATCATAAATCTCTTTCTTTGTGCCACTAATAGTAATCAACTGTAATCACTCCATTCTCTAATTTAATCTCATTGCCCAACATTTATATTCTTTTTTAGTCGCCTCATTTTCTTTTGATATTACATTCATGTAATTATTATCGTCTAGAATTTCTGTGACAGTTACTGCTTTATGATTGTAGTAAACCATGTCTCCTACCTTAAAATCAAAATCAGTTAAATAGTAATTTAGATAATTATATCTCTCACAAAATTTATCTAATTTATCATATGTAATAATTTCACACTTTCTATTATATTGGTTAAAAGAAAAAGTAATTGTTGTTTGTGATAATTCGAATGTGAATTTTTCTAATTTGCTTTCAGTTTCTTTTTTAATATCTAAAATTTCCAAATCAAATTTCTTTCTAAAGTTTTCTATAACTGTGAAAATAGAATCAATTGACCGCATAGCGTGATAATCGTTATTCATTTCGATAGTTCCGTTAAACAATTTACATCTTCCTTTCTTAATTGGGGATAATCATTAACTTAACTATTCAGAGTCAACACAATTGTCGCAAACAAATATTCCATCATCTCCTGTAAAACTTCCATTGCTTCTATTTGTTTGACATCCACATATCTCACAATATACTGCAATATCAAAAAAATCTATATTATTACTTACTTTAGTCAATAGTTTATTTCTTTCTAAACAGATCATTGTCACAATTCTATCTTGGCGAATAATGTCTAATCCATCCTCTAAACTACTAAACCAAAAATAAGTGCCATCTACATTAGTTAAAATATTAGAAAAAGTATGTATTAAATCATTATTTATTTTATATTCAACATTATATTTTCTTCCTAAGATATTTTCAGAGTCTTCTTTTATTAATAAACTCATTTATTTTTCCTTCCTTCTTATAAAATAATACTAACACTATAATCAGCATAATAAGTAGTAGTTCCTTGCTTATTTTCTTCACACCATTTATCTAATAATATTTGAAGTTCCTTTTGATCTTCAACAGAGATATTATCTCTAGCGTCTTCATGTAAATCACTACAGGCATCTTCAATAATATTAGAAGCATCCATTGATAATTCCATAATATATGTACCATAAACTCTTAATTTTTCACGACATATTGATTGATCTGCTTCGCTTTCTTTATCTTCTATCCATTCCTCTAATTCTTCAACCATGAGATATTTATCATAATTATCAATATAAAACATAATAAAATCATTTGTTGCTTGTTCATGAGATATTTTCTTCGCTTTATTCCAAATTTCTAAATCTTTATCATATTGTTCTTGAAGACGTTCTAAATTTGACTGTTTACAATTACACCTATACTTTTGTCTCTCAAGAATTTTTCCACAATGCAAACATTTACTTTGAACTCCATTATAACAATGATTACAACCTCTAATAGTTTGTTGTTTATATGGGAAATGAATTTTACTATTTTCTTCTTTAAGTCCAAATGGATTGTCATCTACTTGAAGTCCAGTACCTCCACAATGAGAGCAAATAATTTCATGTTCTTGGAGGTCTTTTTGAAGTTTTAAGTTGAATGATACTTCAATTTGTTCAGTTCTTATTGCCATTTATTTTCTCCCCTTTTAATATTTGATTTTTCAATTTTAATTATCATATTTAGAACTTCTTGGAGTCCCTTCTTATACCCTTTTGACCACGCATAGGTACTTTCATTGTAGTAATCTATATTAATAGAATTTATTTCATTAATCAGCCATTCTTTTAATTCTTTCATTGGAACTATTCCCCTTTCTTCTTTATGTCACCTCCCTTCTGTCAATTTTATTTTATGATTATTTAGTTAAAATGGTGAATATTATAATTCATCTCGAATGAAGACAATATAATCTGAAATTTTACATTGATAACACAAATCAACATATATTTCTTGAACTTTATCGCATTCAATTATTTCTTCACATTCATTCATTCTACAATACCAGAGCACTTATAATCAATAGTTATGTTTTTATTTGGACAATAATAATTGCAGAATTGCTCTTTTAATTCTAATAGTTTATCTTCCATATTTACTCCTTAATAAATTCAATAATATCCATCATGGCATAAGTTCTAAGAGCGTCTTTATCCACATCAAATACATCCATTAACCATTGGTTTTCTTTGTGAAAATCTGTATGCCCATAATAAACACTGATAGGAATAATAGTTCTGATTCCAATTTCACTTTTCCAGTTCTTATATTTTACTTTGATTGATTTACATGGATTATAATGAGGACATGAATCTTTATGATTTAATAAGCATCCTTCTCCAAAAGGTTCTTTCCAATCAGGTGAATAACAAACTCCACTGTCGAAATGTATACATGGTTTCATTTTTAAACAACAACTCCTTTTAATATATTAAAATATACTTTATATTAATTATTTATAATAATATCTTCATGTAATATTGCGATATTTTCTCTTAAAATTCTCAATCTATCAATTAGTTTTGTATAATCATTTAAGAAAAATCTATAATTTTCAACTGCATTTTCTTCATTGACAAAGTCTGGATTTTGAACACAACCACCTAGTTTTGAAACAAGATATTCAATGCTTTTTATTTCATTGAATAATTCTTCTGATTTTTGTGGATTTAATGTTTTCATAAGTTTCTTTCCTTTCTAATTCTATTTACTTACTATCTTAATATCATCAAAACCAACAAAACAAGTGCAATTATTAAAATCAGTATTATCATCTAATCTTATCACTAATGGTCTTTTTGAATCACAATTATCAATGTCAAATATTGTACCAAAATATCCTTTAAAAATACCATTGGTTACTTCTACAAAATCTCCTACAGATGGAAGATTTTCATAATATGTAATGATTTCATTTAGGGAATCTACGATGAATTTTGCTTGAATCAAATCAACACTAAAACAATTATCTCCATCTACTTCATTTAGCATAATAAAATCACCATTACTAAGAGAATCATAACTCCATTTATCAGTGTAGTTTGGTTCGATGGAAATGTTATCCAGAGAATATTTATTTTTTAACATTTTGTTGTCACTCCTCAATATTTAATTTTATTTGTATCTTAGTATCACTAATTAACTGCCTATATTTTACTCCTGCCATATTTAGAATAAATCTAGAAGCAATTGTTTGTTCTGTGTCTTTATATTTATCACTTAGATATACAACATCAGATATACCACTTTGGACAATTGATTTACTGCATTCATTGCAAGGAAACAATGTGGAGTAAAGAATACATCCATTTAAATCATTTTTAGCATAAAGTATTGCATTAAGCTCACTGTGTACTACATATAGATATTTACCTTCTAATCCTTCTTTATTTTGCCAAGGCATTTCTGAATCTGGACAATTGTTGGGCATGCCATTGTAACCTGTTGATATGATTCGATGATTTTTATCTACTATGCAAACACCAACTTGAGTTCTTGGATCTTTACTACGCAATGATGATATGTATGCTACTGACATGAAATATTCATCCCAATTTATTATTTGCATTTTGGTTTTTACTCCTTTTTAGGAAGGTAGGAGAGATGTATTTCAATCTCTCCATATTAACTTTTATAAATTATTTAATAAATTGATCTACTGAAATTTTTGACCAACTTTCTAATTCACCTTCAAAATTCAATAAATCTTCTTTGGAAATCCAATCTCCCAATAATGTTTTAGTCTCTTTTACACTAACATCTAATCCATCAACAGTTACTACATAAATCAAACCCAAATGTACTGAATCAACCTCTGTATTATTTGAACAAATCACGCCAATCATATCAATGGATTTAATATTTGACTTGATACTAATTTCTTCATCTAATTCCCTCATCATTCCTGATTTGATATAGTTACCATCTTCACTATCTGCTTGTTCTAAGTGACCTCCTACGCCTAAAGAATATTTACCTGTGAGTCTTGCATCCCCTTCAAGTCTACGAGTGATAAAATAATTATCCTCACATTTTACTAAGCAATAAGGAATGATTTGACGATGTTCAAAGTTTAATTCCGCATCATATCTAGGAATAAATTTACCTACGGAATTGAAAATGTCACTATATTTATTATCCTTATCTAATTCAACAAATGTGTCAAAATCCTTTGTTAATTCATTACTTACTACAAATACTTCTACGTCACCATATTTTGCTTTTAGTTGCTCTTTATTCACTTTAATTTTCCTCTTCTCATTTTATTTATATTTTCTTTGTCTAATTAATTACAACGTTGATACGTGCATTTTGTGCATTGTACACATCCGTCATATTTTGTTAAAGTATATTCTCCGCATTCAGGACATTTAAATTTTTCATCTTGACTAACTTCTATTTGTGATGGTTTTACTGTTGTTTGAATAATCATATCTTTACTAGGTTTTAATTCTCCATTTAAGAATTTAATCATTTGTTTAGCAATGCCATCTCCACAACTCTTACCAACTTCTTTATCCTTCTTATGTGCTGCAACACTTACATCGCATTTAACGCTCTGTAATTGTTCGATGATAACATATGGATCAACATTGGCTTTTAACATCGTAGAGATCATTCTAGTGAGTGCGATGGTCATTCCCTGACATCCACCACTGGAGCCACTTTGAGAAAATACTTCACATAGTTTTCCATTTTCATTGTATATTAAAAATAACCACATTGAACCACAACCTGTTTTTACTTTTAATCTTACTGAATTAGCAATATCTAAAGTTTCATTAATAGGAACATATTTATTAACCTCAATTGGTGATTCTGCACTTAGAACTTGATTTTCTCTTGAATTCTGAACATATACTGTTGTTCCCTTGCATCCAAGTTCCCACGCCATCATAAAGGCATTGTATACATCTTCAACTGTTGAATTTTGAGACATATTAATTGTCTTTGATAAAGCGTTCGTAGTTACTTGCTGTAATTCTGCTTGCATTTTGATATGGTCTTCCCATGATACTTCAAGAGATGTTTTAAATAGTTTTTGCCATTTTTCAGGAATTTCTTTAAATCCTTGACAACTTCCACTATTAGCAAGTATTTGTTGAATTAAATTATCATTTAACCAACCTTCAGAATTTCCAATATCTCTAAATAACGTATTTACCATTATGTATTCTTTTTCTCTTACTAATCTCTTGTAGACTATCGCAAAATAAGTTTCTACCCCTGAACTTGCACATTCTTCATCTAATAGCATTTGTGTTGCACCTGTTGGTTGACCTGATGTTACAGACAGATTTCTAATTTTTATCCCTTGCTCTTCAAATGTACTACCATACCATGCTTCAGGCAATTCCCTACCTTCTTCAATTAATTGACTACTATATTTTTGAGCAGTATCAGTGATTCTCTTCATAACAGATTTGGCAAAAATTCTACCTTCTTTAGAATCATATGATAATCCTTTTTTAGTTAACATAGGATTTAAACCCATAACTCCAATACCTAATTTACGTGTTAATAATACTGCCTTTTTAATAGTATCATCTGGTAAATTATTTATATCAATACTGTTGTCTAAGAATCTAACAATAGTTTCTGTAACATAATCTAATTTTTCAAAATCAAATTTACCTTTTTTATCAATATATTTTTGTAAATTATGTGATGCTAAATTACATGCTTCATTTTCATAAAGAGGTATTTCACCACATTGCCCAGTTACAACACCATTAAAGCATCCTAAGTGTTTTAGAGGTTCATTAAAACAATATACTAAAGGTTCGGTTCTTTCTCTTTTAATAATACTTTTAACAGATATAAATCTACCTGCTTCTCGATTAGGATTTGCATCTAAAATAACTCTATGAGTTTCTAATCCAAGATTCATAAGTCTAAAAACATTACTAGCATTAATTACCAACCTATAACTTTTTTGGCAGAAGCAATCTTTATAACCATCTCCTTTTGGCATTGCCTTAATACAAGATTCTTTCATTATATTTAATATTGAATTACAACCTAAAGTATTTAACATATATTTAATTTTCTGTAAAAATTCTTTATTGATTGAGGAAATTGCAATTGTGCCATCTTTTGAGTTATGAGTTCCATCTGTGTCAATAATACCTGCCAACCAACTCAATCTATTTTTAATAGTATAATCAGCATTGGGAACAAACTCTTTTGTATAATCCAAATAACTATTTGATAATCTTAAAAATATTCTTCCATCTTCTTGTCTTTCATGTATATATTCAATATAAGGCAATAAATTTTGTTTTACGTCATAGAGATAGATAATAGCCCAGTTCTTTTCTTTACTTATTGTTCCATCACCTGCATACGCCCCTAATGTATACATTTTTTTATCATCTTCATTAATTTGTCCTTCAATTACTGGAAAATTATACTTAGTTAATTTATCATTTGTAGTTAATTCATTTGCTTGCTTTACAATGACTTTAGCTCGTAAATTTTGTTGAGTATGGAATTTATGATATTCTGTACAAGAAAGCTGTGAACCGTCACTAAATTCAATATCTAGTATTTTTTCATTTTTACCTGTAATTGTAGGGATTACTTTAGAAAATTCAGTACCATTCCATACATTTATTTCCTTATCTAATATAGAGTCAATTCTAGAATATCCTTTATCAGTCAAAACTAGTGTATCTCCAGTAACACATGCATTTACTGAATCAATTTCTCCTAAAACTTTTAAGCATGGATTGTCTTTATTGACTGCCGATCTGAAGATAATTCCTGGCTCCGAATGATATCTAGCATTAGTGACAATTTTATCAAATAATTCTTTAGCATTAATCACCTTCGTCACATATCCAAGTGGACTTTTTAATTCAATATTTTTATTTTCTTTTACTGCTTGCATAAAATTATCATCTACAAGAACTGAAATATTAAAGTTTTTGATTTCATTATGATCTGATTTTACTGTAATAAATGATTCAATATCTGAATGATAAATATCCATTACAATAATACCTGCACCCCTACGTCTTGCTTGCATAACTACATCTAATGTTGTATTGAAAACCTTCATAAATGAAATTGGGCCTGTACTTTTACCTTTTGTTGAAACAATTTTAGCATCTCTTTCACGCAATTTTGAAATATTTAAACCAATACCACCACCCATTTTGGTGATAATTGCTGATCTTTCATTTGTATAAAAAATTGAATGTAAATCATCCTTTAAACCACCAACAACAAAACACGATGATAACATATTGTTTACACCAGCATTCATTAAAAATGGAGTTGCTGGCATCCAATATCCTTCTACCATTGTATCATAAAATCTATTTGTCCAATATTGTATTAGTTCTTCTGTTTTCTCTACACTAGCAATTTTTTTAGATACTCGCATAAACATTTTTTCAGGAGTTTCATTCTCTAAAAGATAATCTGATTCTAATATGAAATTTGCAACCTCATTAAATTTGTACATGTATTATCTCCTTTATGTAAATTTATTTTATAATTTATTATCCAATGAAAATCTTCTTTTATGCCAAAATATAATTTATATCACCACATTTTTCACACAACACTTTTCTTTTTGGTGGATTTGATGTATATATCATCCATGTATCTACTAATAATTCTTCACCGCATAGTGAGCAAATAATATTGCATTTTTGCCATTGCTTATTTTCTATTTGAATAGTCTTCATTTTTTCTTGATTATATTCATCAATGGTTTTCAATATGTATCACCTCCCTTCAATTACTTCCAATGATTATTCTTCTTTAGAATATCAACAACCTCTCCTGCATAATCAACATCAACATTAATAACAAGATATTTATTTCCTGTATTCTTATTGAATTTATATCTACTGATTCTAATATTTTTAAGTATCCTAGCTAAATCTATCCTATCTTGTTCTGAAGCATGTTTAGTTATATCCTCTTGTTTAATGACAATGTATTTATTGAAATCTGCACCACTTAAATTAACACTCAAATGTTTTTATTCACCTTCTTTCTCTTCAATTAATTCTGGTTTAATCATCTTATCCCTGTCTCCCCAGAAATAAAACCAATCATTTTCCAAGAAACAAAGATTATGGAATCGAATGTATACTTGGTCAACAATTTCAGGAATAGCATTGAATCTATAGCAAATATCTTTTTGAATACAGTTGTTTACTGCTTTACACATTGACAAACTAGCCAATTATCAATCTTCCATCCTTTCATTTTTAATATTTGATTCTTTATCAAATACTTCAATTCTCACCTTTTTATAATAATGTCCTTTATTAGTATCTTGATCTACAATAAATGTGTAATTAACTTTATCGGTATAGTTTTTATTATATTCTTCAAAAGTACATTGAATCCAATCGCCATCTCTGCCGTGTAAAATCTTTATATGTATCACCTCTTTTGATTGTAGCAAGAATTTGATTAGTAGTATTTATAAGATATGTGATCAAACTCTTGCTAATATTATGATAATTATTTTATGATTTGTGTTTGCAAATTATGATTATTTAACCAATCTTTTTGTAATATGTAGTTGTATTGGTTAAATCACTTTTGCTAAACATGAAGTTTACTTTGTCTTGGGAATTGTATTCTTGATAAGTGCAGGTAGTCCATTGACCATCGATGCGATTGATGAGTTTTGTGGGATTCATTTTTGTTTCACCTCCTCTCTATGTTTATATTATAGCATTTCTGGGCGCGGAAGTCAAATATATTTATTTTATAATTTATGATTTATAATCCGTAAGCAATTGTTGCAAATGAGTCTGTTTAGTCGATACACTAGTATGAGTAGTTGCATATCTTAATGCTTTATTTTCTGCACATAATACGCAATATTCCTTTGCTCTAGTTTGCATAGTATATACCATTTCTTTTGTGAGCAATTTATAATGAGTATAATCCAATGCTGCAATTACATATTTGATTCCACTACCCTGACAATTAAATCCACGAAAACCATTTTGGAGAAACTTTCCACTATCTGGCATTGTAAAACAGTAGCATTCAATTTCCCCCTTATCGTTTATTTGAGCAATATCTTGAATCAAACAATTATCGTTTATGTAATTGAGATATTTTATGTCTTCATCATCATGAATGCTTTCACAAAAAGACAAAAATTTATTTAATACCCATTTAGTTATACCATCTCTATTTGTTGAACCATTTAGTCTTATTTTAAACTTTTTATCTAATGGCAATTTATGTTTTTTCATAATCTTTTTCAATATTATACCAATATTTCTTATTGAATTCTGTTCGCGAGATTTTGTTTCTTTATATGCTAATTTTAATGCCTCTTGCTTATGATACGCAATAAATCCTATTAGATTATCAAATTTAACAGCTTCTTTTCTGTAGATAAACAATTTATTCGTTAATGTGTTAAGATGAGCAGATTTCCCATACTTTTTATAGTCTTTAATGGAGGATAGTATTCCTAAATTCAATAGAAGTAATTGTATTTCAGCTATCAGCTTTTTGTTGTTAGACTGAGTAAGTTCAATCATATCAAAATTTCCTTCTTTAAGATGAACTCCTCCATCCTCAAACATGCCCTTAAGGAAAGAGCAAATATTATTTTTTGTTGATTGTTTTATCAAATTAGGAATACTCTTATTGTTTGGTTCCAACCCTCCGAAATTCATTAGAAAAGACACTATATCAGTAGAGTTTATTTCTGCTAAATATATGTTTCCTACTTCACTATATCTCATACTACAACTATAATTAAATATTTTTTTTACTACTCCAATAAAAGCATCAACAACTTCTTTATTTATTTTGCCATAACATATGTGTGCATGTCTGACAGTTCCATCTGCTACAATCATTCCAAGCAACAATGCCAATTTTTCATCCAATATTTTAGGTTTAGTATATATTATTGATCTAACATCGAGCGTATAATTAAAATATGCATCAGGGATGTCAACAATATTGCCAAATACATTTGTATTTTGAGCAAGTATAACCTGATCGTCTAATGTTAAATCCTTAAAATCCTTTCTTACAATATATCCATTTTCTGAGATAACATCAATCCCATGATCTAATGTAGCTGTGAGGGAATACCCATTATTAGTTGTTATTTCTCTACATTCTGCTTTGCCAACATTATGTATCAAACTTGGTTTTTCCATCTCTAATCCATTAAAGATATTACCATCACCCATGTACTCATATGTGCCAATTTTTTCAATATTGATATAATCTTCTATTGTTTCTAAACCTTTGCCAGTTAAAATATGAGTATCTTTTGGTATACATTTATGAGTCGTCATTGCATAACCTAAAGTAATATGCTTTAAATGTGCTTTGGGAATATATATATTCCCCTTATTATTAAAATTGACAACTAATGTTCTTCTTATAACATCCATACCTATGACTATACCTAAATCGCCATTATAAATTGGAATTTCTTCGCCATTTTCATTTAGAGTCTCATAATTATTTTTATTGTTTAATACTTTATCTCCAACAAAAATAGAAAAAAGATGTTTTGAATTTTCTCCAACATCTATTTTTTCGCTAACTCCAGTATCAATAACAATCTCTTGTAGTAAGTTGTTTAGATAATATGCACTTGCTTTCCCTCTTTCTTTCATTGGTACTACTACTTGGATATCAAAAATATCCTCTGTTTTTGGCAATAATTCTTTAAAATGTGCTACGACTCTTTTAGGAGTAGTATCTTTGTTTTTATATATATCTAGTTCAAAATCTTGTAATTCTCCTCTTATCTCCTTTCCCATAAAGTTTTTATCAATTATTTGTTTCCGGTCTTTTATCTTTATACTTTCTGTTACTATTGCTGATTTTTCTGCTTGTCTGTGGATTTTAGTTAATTCTACACACTTGATATATCCACTTTCTATCATATCAAACATAATATTGCCTACGCCAATGGCTTCTAACTGATGTTTGTCTCCTAGCATAATTAATTTTGATCCTGATTCGATAGCTTGGATTAATTTATAAAAAATATCTGCTCCAACCATACTCAGTTCGTCTAGAATAATAATGTCTTTAGGTAATCTATTATTCTTATTATATACAAAACCAACTTTAGGATTGTATCCTAATAATCTATGTATTGTATATCCATCTTCACCAGTAATTTCACTTAGATTACAAGATGCTCTACCAGACAAAGCAGTTTGAGCAAAAGAATAATTTTCTTTAAATACTTCAAGCATTCCTGCTACGGTAGACGATTTTCCATTTCCGGCTCCCCCAATTATCATTATTACTTGATATTCTAATATTGCCTGAATACCTTCAATTTGTTCATCTGTAAATTCCCAACCTTGTCTTATTTCTAATCCTTTAATCTTTGTTCTCCAATCACCAATTCCAAATGTATTTTCTACTGAATTTAATCTATGAAGTTCTTCGGCGATATTTTTTTCTAACTTGAAATATTTCATCAAACCTATTTTATCTTTATCTTCATTAGTCCAAATTACCTTTTTCTCATTCATTTCTTTCAATGCTTCTGATAAAATCTCTTGTGGCAAATCAGCACTAATTGATCCATCTACTGCATCCAATAAATCATCTATATCTACCCATGTATTTCCTTCATTAGCTTCTTCATATAGATAATATTTAACATATGCTTTAATTCGATTAATTGAATATTCTCCTAATCCTCCATTTAATGCCATCTCATCTGCTGTTTCCCATCCTATTCCATCTACTTCATCAATTAATAGATATGGATTTTCATTAATTTTAGCAATTACTGTATTAGGACTTCCAAAGTAATCAACTAATTTATCTATCATATGTTTAGTCAAACCATACTTATCTAATTCAATATATGCTTCAGAATAATCTTTGCCATTTTCATATTTTTCTATTAATTTTAATGCAGTGGGTACTGCGATTCCTTTTATAGTACATAATGCCTTAACATCTTTATTTTCTAATATTTCCATTGGATTTTCAAATGCTTTGAATATATCTACACATTGTTTCTCAGGTAGTATTTTTTCTAAAAATTTATATTGATCCGCTTTATTGGTTAATTTTATATCTGTACACATAAATACCACTTGATACTGCAACTTATATTTCTCATGCATAAACTCTCTAGCTGTCACGATATATATATCTTCATCATTTATTTCACACATATTACCAGTTAAAGTAATTGTTCCCCACTTGTTTATTTGTGGATCTCCCTGCAAAACATCCAATACAGTAACAATAATTATTCCGAAATCTCCGTTATTAATAACTTCCTTTTTAGGAAACCTTTGTTGTGTTAAACGAACCTTGCATTTTACTAATATGTCTTCGTAATCTTCTTCCAAATGTATCACTCCTTTAATTTATTCCACCAATTGTACTCTATCATTTTGAAGAATTAATTCATTATCTTCTCGCACTTCTACAATTTTAGATAGAGCATGTTGATAAATACTGTTTTTGTATCTTTTTGGTTTAAAGATATCTCCTCTTCTGAAGCCTGTGACCATGATCAAGCTACCTCTAGAAAACCATCCATTTTCCAATACTACCTTTTTGATTTTACCATTTTCATCTGCTATTCCTACATCTTTAGATATGGTTTTATCATAGAAAGAAAATTGACCTGCATAAAACTTTAATACAACAACTCCAGTAGGGGTTAATATTGTAACAGAGTGTTTGTTTTTATCTCTATCTAATACTGTTCCTACAATTCTATTTAATTGGAATTTAGGATATTGTAAGCCTTTATACTTGGTAAAACCAATGACTACAGGTTCTTCAGGTAAATCATTAAAGTCCACTACTCCATATTTATTATGATCAATTCCTGCAAGCTCGTGAACATTATAGTAGTAATTCATGCTTGCCATTTCCCAAGAACTAATATTGCCTTGCATATACTCGTTTTTAATATTTTGAAAAATATTATTCGTATACGTATTTATGCATTCTTCTGTATTAATCCATTTATTTAATTGAGCAATTTTACTCCTATAAACAAATTCAAAAGATCCCTTACGTGGGGTTCCTAATGCAATTAATAAATATCCTTCTTCATCATATTTATAATCTTTATTTTCCTCCATTTCATTTGCAAAATTCTCCATGAAAAAATTATTCGCATATTCCGTATCTTCTTCATTGAATTCATCATGCACTTTATACCAAGTAATTGTTTTTGTTTGTTCATCTTTTTGCTTTGGCATACTCATTAAATATTCTCTGAAATTATAAAATTTAATTTCTTCTTTTAAATTAGAAGGTATGATTCCCATTTCTGCAATTTTAGCAATATCTTTAGAATTTAATTTTTGCTTAGAAGGATTCAATAGACGCAGATAATCTTCTAAGATTTTTTCTCTTGATTTATTTTCAATTTTATCAAATGCTCCTGCCTTAATTAACATTATGGTCTGACCCTCCGCTATTAAAGACCTCATTTGAGTTTTGCCAGTTTTCAAAGTCACTTCTTTTTTAACTAATACCAATCTCTCATGAAAATCTTTTAAATTTGCATATGGTCTATTTTGCATTATGGTTTGTGCTGTTTCATTGTTGATTTTCATAATTCCTTTAAATCCAAAAATAATTTCGTTGTTTTCTTCATTAGGTAAAAATCCTTGTCCTGCTTTATTTACATATGGTAATGATATATTAATTTTTTTAGCCTGTAGTTTTCCTATTGCTTTTGCAATTTCTCCATAATTGGTAGTTCTTTCTTTTGCTTCAATATCGGAATCATCACAGGTTTCTCTATCAACTGCCCCCGACTCTACCATCAATACTGCCGTATTCCAATAAATAGGAGGGAAATAATAGACTAGATTTAATTGTTGAATAAGAATGATTGTATAAGCTACGGAATGCAAAATTGAAAAAGAATACCCAAGCTGTAAGGCTATTTGTTCATTCCAAATATACTCTAATAAAATTTTAGGGGCATTGGCTTTTTCTCCCCATTCAAAAAACAATGTTTTAGCATCGTCAATCAATTTCTGTTGTTTTTTAGCTACGCCTTTTCTCAATTTATTACTCTCTATTACACCAAATCCTGCAACATCTTTATCCATAGTTAACAACATCATTTTCTCTTGACTTGAACATACTCCATAGTCTTGTAATAAATGCTTTTCCATTATATTGACTTGTACTTCATTTAATCCGAACTTTTTCATGTCCTTATACCATTCAGAGATATTATTTTTATATCTAACGAATTTTTCTAATGGCTGTTCTCCATTTTCTACCATTAATCTCATAACTGTATTTCCATTGGATGCATCAATTAAATTTTGCGGTTGAATTAATTTAATTGCTTGTTCACCGACACTCGATTCAAATTGAAAACAAGAGAGTAATTCTCCTCTACATAGAATATCCCACATTTCTTTTGATTTAAAGTCTATAACGTCTGGATGTAGATATTTATTATATGTTTTCCTCAAACTACCTTGCCATTCAATTTTTTTATTTTTCACTAGCATTTCCATTGTCAATTGAAGCATTGATTCTGTTTTGGTATTTAGAAAATCATACTTTAGATTTGATACTTGTTCTGAGTCATGTAATTCATATGCGGATATTAATTCTCCACTTGGGCTTCTCATTACTGAATTATGCTTTGTGATTGGTTCATTCAGAATAATTACACCGCAATTGTGAACACCTAAACCATGTACAACATATGAATTGTCGTCTAAAACAGTCAAATTATACATTGTTTTAGGTTCCATTTTTCTTTTTAAATAAGATAGTCGTGTCCAAATATAACCATCTTCATAGAAACTTTTCTCTTTCTTTCTAGTATCTTTAGTAAACTTAATTTCATATTTTTCTTTTGATTCGACCTCTCTATCCTCGATATACTCAGTTTTTGGAGGTAATATACCAATAGTAGCATATCTATGAAATGCTTTATTAATTAGTTGCATTGTTCCAATAGCTAATTTTTTACTAATTGTTTTTATGGTATACGTATTATTTTCTGTTCGAAGGTGTCCGTCTGCACTTATATAACCTTCTAAAAATACTGCAACATAATCTCTTGGTAAATTAAATACGTCTTGATTAATATATTTGCCATATGCATATCTCCCAAATCCTTGAAGATAAGAATAGAGTTCTTTGTTTTGTATATGAACTTTATAAGTTGTTTTAACTTCCTCAACTCGATATTTGAAATTTAAATTATCCAAATATTGTGTTATTTCTTGCACTTCATTCTCATTAACTTTTGAACAACAAATAATGATTCTTCTTTCAACCCATTTATTTGTTTTTCTATTTTTTATTTTTTTCTCACGAGTGTAGTTTTCTGTCCATCCATCTCCAATATATCTTCCTATAATCCACCAAAAATCTTTACAATTAAAAGGTAGAGAGGTTAAATCATTTTCAGGAATAATGGATTCGTTATTAATAGGAATCCCTACATAGTCCTTGCCAATTGATAGTTCATATACCTGCTTCCATTTTGGTTTACTAAATATTTTTCCACCTTCGGTATCGCTTCTTTCTCTTACATAAAAAGGATGATCTTCTGTGACCTCTATAGGAAATGAAGATTTTGTTTTTAGAGTATACATTGAGCCTGCTGTTGTTTTAATTAAATCTATTACAGGTTTGAATCTGCGTTTATGTGTTAACACCTTATCTCCAATTTTTATATCTATAATCCTTTTTAGTCCTTCCGATGTTGAGACTAGCGACTCTTTATCAAAACAAGCGTGGGTAGACCTTTTATTAATTAATCCTTCAATTCCTAGAATAACGTTTAATAAATTTTTATCCGTATACTCGCTTACCATATTTCTAAATTCGGTTACTGCTTTTCTTCCATTGTCTGGATCTCCATAGAAACAATCATGAATGCTCCACACTTTTCCTCTTTCTATAGGCACTAAAGAACTTAGATATAATGCAACGTCATTGTTGATATGTAATCCTCTGCAAGCTGTTTGAATAGCTGATTTAGATGTTTCTGTTCCAAAGGTGCATACTCTTATCGCATCTCCACCGATACTTTGATAATACTTCACTATTTTATCCATTACTACATCTTTTTTATGAGAACTATAATCTATATCGATGTCAAAAATATCTGGTCTTTCTGCCGACATGAATCTCCAATGAGGCATTTCTACACCTTGTTCTAATGGATTTACTTGAGTAATGCCCAATAAATAATTTATAATATATCCATTAGCAGATCCCCTTCCAGGCCCAACAAATGATTCGGCTTCTTCCCAGATAATATCTACATTTTTTTGCATGGTATTTAGGTATGCTCCCATTGGCTGATGTTTTGCTTTGCTTGCTCCTGTGATTTCTTTACATTCAATATTAACTCTTTCTAATATATCGTCTAATTTTTCTTTTTTGATTCCTCTTTCTTCTATTCCTTTAAATGTTTGAGTAATCAAGAAAGTATGCTGACTCTCAATATCTTCATAAAGTTCTTTTATATATGGATACTTACTTAATATTTTTTGATTAACTGGATACCACTCTGATTTTTTAGGTAATTCCCTTAAGGGAATAATAGATTTTGCAAAAAAATCATATCCTACAACTTTATCAGCAACTTCTTTAGTGTTTAATATTGCTTTTTCAATATCCTCAGTTTCTAAATAATCCATATTCTTAAATATCTCATCTACGGTGAAGAAATGAGTTGTGCTATAAAACATATCTACTTCACGATTGTTGTTTAAATCATCTTCTGAGGTTAAGAATGCCTTATGAATTTCTCTATCTTTTGCTGTTAAATAATGTGCATCGGTTGTCACTATCCATTTTATATTATATGCCTTTGCTATTCTTACTGCCATTCTATTAAAATCTATCTGCTCTTGTTGTAGAGAGGGTTGCAATTCAATATAAAAATCTTCTCCAAATAAATCAAGACACCAATTTAAAAAATCATCTAATTCATCTTTTATTTGTTCTTGAATCTCTTCATTTTCTTCTTGTAACAGACTCAAAATCAAATGTGGCAACATTCCTCCAAGACAGGCACTTGATGCTATCAAATGCCCTTTATTTTTGCTTACAATGGATTCTATATCACTATAGAATGTAGGAACTCTTTCAACACCTTTATAACTGAATAATCTCGTCCATGCTCTAGTAGATAACTTTCTCATTTGCTCATGACCTTCATTATCCTTGGCTAAAATTAGAAAATGGTAGAACTTAGGTTTTTTATTTTGATCCTTCATTTCTTCATACATTATCTCTTCATCAACTAAATATATTTCATTTCCTAGAATTGGTTTAAAATCTTTATGTATTTTATCTTTAGATTTTAACTCTTTGACTGTATTAAGGAATTTTATGTGTCCAGAAAGTGCGTCATGATCCGTGAGTGCCATAGATCGATTTCCTAATCCATCAACATGAAGAATCATATCTTTAATCTTATTAACCGAATCACGAAAGCGTAAATTACTGTGCTCGTGATGCGTGTGTAGATGTACAAAATCTTCATCTAATATTGTCAATATTTATTGCTCCTTTCCTAATAAGTATACTACATAATAATATTTATTTCAATATTTAAAACTTAAAATCTTTTTCCTTACTAACGTTAAAATCAATAATCTCAATTTGAGGGAATTCGTTTCCATTCCGTTTATTCAATGTAAACTTTCCAATGATGTCTAACTTAACTTTATTATTCTTTTTAGATAATCCAGTATGATTTTTCATAATCATCTTATTATACAATGCCTCTCCTGCGAACATTTTTATAAATACAATTTTATTGCTACCTATTATTTTCTCGAATTTGATAATATTTCTCTTTTCTCCTAGCAATTGAATATCTTCTATCTTTAAATTTACATCTGTAATACAAAAAATTGGTTCTTTTAATGTGTTCCCCCAAATATCTGCCCATTGACCTACTTGAAGAATATGCTTCTCCTTTAATCTGCCAATAGGGATTTCATAATCCACCATATAAACGTCTTCAATATCTACATCTTTAAACATTTCATTTAATTTATCTTGTGTCTCTTGAATTTTACTCTCTTTAATTTGATGTCCTCCAGCATTAGGATGACCTCCTAACTTGATAAAAGTATCGACTTCTCTTAAGACATCCATGAAAGATACTACAGGGAATAAATCATAACTTCTAAAACTTCCTCCGAATACTGTTTCTTCTTCCTCATTTTTTAATTCATCTTTTTTCATTTGTTTCAAAATAATTATTGGACGTTTATAAATACTTGCTAATTTATTAGCAACCAATCCTGAAAAAGACTTTTCTAATACATTCGTAGCATTTACAATAATTACTTTATTATCATTCAATTTTTGTGTTTCAATTATTTCTGCTATATCTTCCATTGATTTTTTAACTAACTTATCCTGTCTTGCTTTAATATTAGTGGTTTCTCGAATCATACACTCTTGTAATGTTTGTATTATAATTTCTGGTTTAGGATCTGTCTTACATTTTCTTCTTGGTTGATATTCTTTTTTCTCTTCTTTGCCTAAGAATGCATTTATTAAATCTTTTCTTTCTTCAGCATTGCCTATTCTTGTAACTGCATTAACAAAAGGAGCAATCTTCCATCCGATAAATTTAAAATCAACGCTTTTATTATCTTCTATTTTATTTTTTACTAAGAATTGTTTCATAAATTCATTATTTATTGTTTTTAAACCTTCTATAGCTAAGTATCTTGTTTCATAATTTCTCAAATCCATAGAGTCTGCTATCATACCTATTGCTACTAAATCTAAATTGTTTTCAGCAAAATTAAATCTATACTTTTTATCATATTCTTTAATAAATTTATAAACTACTCCTGCACCAGATAATGTAGTATTGGGATATTGACCATCTTGGCAATTAATAACTACAGCATAAGGATTGATTTCTTCTATTTCGTGATGATCAAGAATTAGAATGTCTATGTCTCTTGTTTCTACTAGTTCTTTACATTGTTTAACATCTGACGAACCAGCGTCAGGAACAATCAATAAGTTAAATTCATATTCTTCAAGACTTTTCACTACAATTCCATGCATTTTCTTTTCGTTCATAGAATGTGTGATTATGATATTTGGATTAATATTCAAAATATAATTATTAATTATCGTACCTGATGTAGTGCCATCAACGTCCACATCAATTATAATATGTATTTTACTATTATTTTCAATGTGCCAATGAAGCATATCTAATCCTCTATTCATGTTTTTAAATAACATTCCATCATGTAAGAAAGATTCGCTTACATTTAACATTTCTTTTGGATTTTCCACACCTCTATTTTTCAATAAAATATCCAATAATTCATTCTCACTAATTAAGTCATATCCTTTGTTTAAGACTCGATATTTGATATTAACAACTCCTTTTATTTTATCATTTCTCTTAGTTCTTCTAAATCATCTATGTAATATCGTTCTTTATATAATTCTTCAAATGTTTCTTTTCCGAAATCTATTGGTGAGTCCTTGTATCCAATTCTAAAATTCCAACACACTATTATAGAAACATTGCAATATGGTATAAGCATTTCTGATATTTTTATTAATCCTTTTACATAATTCTCATACTCCTTCCACGCTTTGGAATTTCTATCTATATTTTCATCATCAATTAATTCTATTTGATATTGTTTATCAAAACATATTACCACTTCTTCTACTCCTAATGAAAGTAATAAATCTCTTTGATATAATGAAAACGACATGCCACACAGGGCAAGGCATATATTATTTTCTTGACCAAAATAACTGCCGTAAATCATTACTGATTTCTCGCTCTCGAATAGAATTGTTTTTTTTATTTTTCTGATATTTTCTTGGTTTTGATATATCCCATAAAGATTGAAAGCAATAGGATATCTATAAGTAAAATTTTCAATAGTCACAGGGATATATTTCTTGCCACTAGACACTTGATGCTTTAGGAAATTTCTTGCTCTAATGCCTACTAGATTCCCATTAATATCAAAGTGAGGTATTATACATTTAAATTGATTCATATAGAATTTTATTTGGAATATATTAGTAATATCGTCTGTAATTCCTTCTTTATACCATGACATAGGCATATAATCATTAAACATATTTAATATATATTTATTGTAAGAAGGTAGTTTTATTAATTGTTTTTCTTTTTTACGGAGATGAAGTTTTAAGAATTTCAAATCCTCATTTTCATATTCTTTCTTTTGCAATCCTTTTTTTTGTTTACTGAAATTGGTTACATTTTTAAATTTACAAAGATAAGCAAATGCCTCTTGAAAAATAATATTCTTGGTAGACATAATTAAATCAAAAAGACTCATTGAACCACATGAAGTATAACACTTAAAGATTTTACTATCTATATAATAATAAAGTTTATGACTCTTTCCTCCATGACATACGGTTGAAAAAAGCAATGCGTTGTCATTATTTTTGTCTTTTTGGGGACTCCCAGAACCTAAATCATTTAATATATTAATAACGTCTTCTGTTGTCACCAACTCCATTAATTCATCTCTGTCCACTATTAATCACTCGTTTCAATAACTTTATCTTCTAATTCAATTAATGTTTTATCTATAGATATTGGTTCATAATTTTTATTAGTGCAAAACAAATCAATAGTTTTCATATTTCCTAAGTTTTGATAGCACCATATTTTTACTTCTTCAGTAATCTCACCAAATCTATTTTTATATATTGTGTAACACATATTAGGAATTATTGTTTTATTTAACCCTTTTCCCTTTTGAATTAAAGGTTGAATAAAATCAAGTTCTTTTTTTGTGGGTGCAAATACTGTAATACCTACATCACATTTATTTGGTAGTGATCTAGCTCCCTTTACAGCCCTTTGATCTCTATAACCATCTGTTCTTGCTCCATCTGTTGTTTGTGTATATCCAAAAATAACAATATCATAGTCTGTTGCCAATGTTTTTGTTTCAGTGGAGAGATTTAATAATACCTGATCTTCTCTTGCAGGCATTCCTTTAGTGGATAGAACATATTCAGCAGTCAATGCTATGGTCAATTCAAGATAATCTATGGCTAAAGCGTCTAACCCTTCATTAATTTTGTATCTATCTACTGTGTTTTTTATACATGATAAATCATAATTAGGTTCATCCTCTAAAAATAACTTCGCTTCTTTAACGTATTCAATTGCCTTATCAACTCTTTTGTCTTCTTCTTCGGTTAAGGTATTCTTTTTGATTTTAAATTCCTCAACACCACTAACGAATGCCCACATCATAGGTTCTAATTCTTCATAAATTTTCATTTCTGTTCCTATGTATAACCCAACATTGTTTTGTCCATTAGGGTTTACAACGAAGTCCTCTTTATCAAAATCCCATAGATGAGAACAACATATCAAGAGCAATCTTTCTATGGCCGATCTCGTTTTTCCTTTGCCACTATCCCTAGTTTCAAGAAAAAACCCACCCTTTAATGCACCATAAGTTAGTGTATTTAGGTATTTGCTTTCTAGTCCATATCCATAGCAAGGGGATTCTTTCATTTTTATTCTTAATTCATCTGCATTATCTCCAGCTTTTCTTCGTTTTGTTGAATCTCTTATTAAAAACTTTTCTTTAACATTAAAATTTTTCCTATCAAAATATTGTTGAACCTCACTTAATGTCATAGATTCAAATTTTTCTTGTTGTTGCTTGATAATTATGTGGTCTATCTCATCCATATCTAAGATTCCAGATACGTCTGTGCCTTCACTCATATAACTTCTTAGTAGTGATAATTTTCTTAACTTATTATAATAATATTCATAATTTGTATTATTACCGTCCTCATATATCCCTGATAACCATTCAATATTTTTTTCGTTGTCAAAAATCATTTTATATGACTTAGGATCATTTGTGTTTAAGTATGTTTCTATATCCGCTATCTTTACTTCATTCAACCCTTGAAGAGATAAATTATATACACAAGTATGAATTAATTGGTGCAATCCATTTGGAAAATCGTCTTTATGTAATGCATATTTTTTATCTTTTAATAAATTTGGACTTTTCATTATACAACCCAATACTTGACAAGAGGTTCTTTTATCATGATATTTTTCAATTTGTTTCTTAGTTATCTTCACCCTGTTCCTCCTCCCAGTCAAAATTCAATGGCAAAGGATTTTTAGGAATTGACAATTTATCAGCAATTTTAGTTTTTATTTGAATTGATTTCTCTTCTCCTTTAAACTCTTCTGCTATATCTTGAAGATTAAACATTCTATTATAATGATTTTTTGCTTTATCATAGAAATAAGGTATGATTCCCAATCCAGTATCTTCCAACACCTCATTCTCTAATATTTTGTAATAATATTGTAAAGTATAATACATGCCAATATTAGTATATTCATAGTCTGCTCTATAATTTTTCATTTGTTGGAACATCATGCCTGTAGGTTTATCAATATTATATAATTTACATATGTATTCAAAAAGCAAATCCCAATCATTTTTATATAGAGCAGACTCTTCCTCTTTGATTTCCAAACAGGTTTTACAATATCTTTTTTGACTTTTAATAATTGTTTCTTCTTTCAGAAATGCTTCTTCACATATAGTACATTTTAATTTCTTAGGTGGTTTTTCCTTTATAACTTTTGTAACCATATAATCACCTCTACTTTAAATAGGGAGTAGATGAAACTACCCCCTATTTTATTTATGCTATTATTGAACTTCTTCTAATCTAGATTCAATGTCGTCTCTAATGCAAATTAGAGCTTCAAATTGCTTGGCAGTTGCTTCTCCTACTCTTCCATCTTTACCAAGATGCTCTTCCACGATTTGAACATAATCGTCTACTAAATCTAACTCATCCAATTTAGCATACATTTCTTTAATTTCCTCAACTACACTTTCAAATGTTTCTTCAACTTTTCCATAGATTTTTTGTTGCTCTTCAAAACTAACTCCAGTATAACCTTCTGCATCATTTTGCTTTTTTATACCATCGATAACTGTCTTCTCTAAGTTTTCTGCTGAAAATTCTTCAATATATGTATCCATATATGTAAATCTACTTCTAGCAAAATAATCATCTGCTTCAGCTAAATAAGCTGAAGAGGGAATAACCTTTCCTTTATCATCAATTCCATTAGATTCCAGATAACATACTATATCTGCATTATCTCTAATGGGTTTGATATTTCTTTCATCTCCTTCAATAACATATTGGTCTTTCTTTTTATCTAATTTTGCATGACCTAAAAAAACAATAGTATACCCTAAACTAATTATCCCATCAACCCAAGTCCAAACTAAATTGTCGTACTCTTCCCAACATCCATATCCACCATTAGCCTTACCAATTGAATCAACATCATATTTTGCACAAAGATAATTTTTAACATATGTTCCTATTCGTTCAATACCATCTACTACTACGGTAATTTGTTCGCCACTTTGCAATAGTTGAACAAAATCCTTACCAGCTAATTTTTTGCCATTTTTCTTCAAATCACTCCAATTTGCTGTTTTTAATGCGATAGCTCCATTAGTTGCATTGAGTCCTTTTTCAACTGGTAAGAAAATGGGATTTTTAAATTTTGCAGATTGAGAGGTTTTTCCTACGTTATTTCCACCATAGAGAACAATAACTTTTCCCCTTAAATCTGCAGACACATGACTAACTTGAACATCACCTTTAAAGTTTTTTTGTAATAATTCTTGTAATTTATCTGATATTGCCATTAATAAATTCCTCCAATATTCTTATTATTAATATATTAACAAGAGAAGGGGATTTCTCCCCTATTGTTGATTAAAACTTGGGTCTTTCGCGCTTAGTAGTTTTTTCCCCACTTGCACTAGTATTTGATCCCTTATTACCCATACCTTTGCCTTTTTTATTATCTACAATTTCCTCATTCTTTTTCTCTTCGATTGCAACATCACGCTCAATCTTTGCCTGTTTAATCAATTCCATATCGAATTCTTTTTCTTCGTCTTCTTGGATATCTGCACCAACGACAACTAATTCATTAATATATTCTCTATGCTCTTCTACTTTTGCTCTACCCAAACCTCCTCCTTTTGTAGTTTTAGTAATGATAGATTTATAATTAATGTCTCCCCATACATTAAGTGTCATTCCTTCTTCAACTTGAGCAAGAATATCTTCTCCAAAATCAAATTCTTCACCATCATCATTTAAGATAATTCCTACAACAACTTCCATAGGAATAACCTTTCCACCATAAATGGGTGTCCATCCACTCACAATGGCTCTGCCAGTGGGTTCGTCTTGTTTTATTTCTTCTTTAACAGAAGTTACGAACATTTCAACATCAAATTTTGCTTTATAATCCTCTGGTTTTATTGAAGAATCTACTGTAATATTACCAAAACCTAAGTCAATATTCACCTTTGTTTTTACTTCCTCTGTTTCTTTAATCTTAAAAATATCTTCATTAAAACGAGGAGTGAATTCTTTCTGTCCTTGTATTCTTACCTTTGCCACATTTTCACGATCTTCATCATTTTTACACGATGCTAAAGTCAAGAAATCTTCATTGATTAGCTTTTGTAAAGTCTCAAATGATTTTTTTACCTTACCTTTTTTATTTTTTTCCGAAACAAAAACTTTAATTTCAATTTCTGAAAAATCACCAGTATTAATAACTAGAGATCCGTTGATATAATTTCCCTCTTTGTTTTTATTTAAATTCAATTTTTGTTCCTTAACTTCTCCAACCAGAGTAATGTCGTTAATCGCTTGTCGTAGTTCTGTATTGTTTTCATTGTTTTCCATATGTATTAATTCCTTCTTTCAATAATTTTATTTTATTACTTAATGCACATAATCTTTTAAAATATAATTGAAAGAAGGTGGACTTAATCCTCGTTTAATTGCTTTCCAACCTGTGCCAGAGTTCTTCAACCAATCAATCCTCTCTATAAAATATTATTTATTTTTAACCACTTAATAATTATAACATATTATTATTCAACATGTCAACAAATATTATTTATTACTTCAGACAAAACCAAACCAAATAAAATTCCACTTTCATAGGATAGAATATATAACATAATTATTTATGCTTATTTAATGACCACAAACCCTTATATAGCAACGGTTACAGGACTATTTTATTGATTTTTGCTTAAAATTAGAGTTTATAGTCATTTTAGGCATAATCCTATAAAATGAAAATTTCTTGAGGGTCTAATAATTGTTGATATTTTTGATTTTTGAAGATAATTCTTTCACAAAATCATTAATATTCATTTTTGAATCAATGGTAATATTAATTGTAATATTTTGTACAGTATTTCCAACTTCTAGTTCTTCTGCTTTCTCAACCTCTTCAACCCAATCCCATTCTTCTGGTTCTTCATTATTTACTACCTTACGCAAAACATTTGTGCAACTCCCATATTGTTTAATAGCAACAATATCATATTCTGTATCATGTTCATACTGATTATCAATAAGTGATATATCATCATTATAGTCAACTATTGAAGTTTGACCAGCAATTGAACCACAAACAATATTGCCTTTATTATAAAAAACTTTTACATTATTATCGTGCCTATCTAATAGAGCACACAAACCATTTCCTCTCATTTTGAAAAGCATTGAACTATTTAAATCAGATTTTTTCATTTTAACCATCATTCCCTTCAATTTCATCAATAGTATCCAAACATCTTCCACTTAGATTCATAATTTTTGCATTTTGCTCTTTTGATAATCCATTATCTTTGATTCCCAATACTAAATAATTTAAATGATTAGTGATTTCGCTTAATTCAAATACACTTAACATCTAAATCTAACTCCTCTCTACCACAATAAACAAATCTCCACAATCTTCCTTATGCAACCAATACAATTCTTCACTATCCAAATTCACTTGAATACGATAATGCAATGCAGTTTCTTCCATAATAACTCTATAAGTGTCTTTCTTAAATGAATTAAAATCTTTTAGAAATTTTACTTTTCTTATGATTATCACCTCCTTAATTATTTTCCAATTCTATGTATATTTAGTGCATTATACTTTTCAGAATACATATTTTTAACTTTGTCAGAAATTAATTTATCATTAAACATTTCTTTGCAAAACTTATTTAATTTTTCATAATATTCCATAAAGATTTTTAAATTTTTTATAAAGTCTTCGTCCATAGTTCGCCTCCTTAATAATATCATTAAACTTTAGTTATTTAAATGAATTTTGCTCAAAGTTTTCTAGTTCTTCTAAATCATCTAATCTCATAAGATCATCCATTTCAATCTCACAAACTAATTCACAAATTTCCTCAATATTTTCATCATTTGGAAACGCTAATTCAATTTGAGTATCTAATGATTTTTCTAAACTCCTTGCACCTCCCCTATCTTCATCCTCAATCATAGTACAAGTGAACTCTTGACCTCTAAAAGTTAAGATAGATTTTTCAACACGGTTTTCATAAATCTGAACAAACTTTGCCATTATTTATTACCTCCTTTGTTTTATATTTTACCGATAAAACTGAACTTTGAACTGATTATTGTGGAAGCATAATTTCAAATGTATTTTCCGCAATCTAAACACTCATATCTTGCATAACTATCATATCCATGATCTGCATCATCTAAAGACCTTATATTTTCTGATTTACAATTACAAAATACCGTATAACTCATAAAAGTTGCCATTATATTCCCTCCAATATATTTCTTTATTTATTTATTATCAACTAAACTCTATATAATTTCTCCAAAACAACAATTCACTACTACTTCTATAAGCAATTCTTTCCAAACTATCAGCACACCATTTACGATATGATTCCTCTGATTTAAACCTTGAATCAACTTTTCTCTTAGCTCTCTTAACCAATCCAACACCCTGCATATCGGGAATTCTTTGTGAATATTTCTTTAACTCAAAAATATCAAAATCTACTTCAATTAATCCTACAGACTGAGGTAGAAGATTAATAGGGATAGTGTTTACTGTACTTATTACATAACTCATTGCACTTGAACAACAAAATCCATTATTAAAATCACTTAAACTTGCTTTTGCTTCAATACCTTTCATATCATAATGATATTTGCCTCTACCATCTGAAATCTTTTTGAGTCCAACACAATCAATTATTTCTTTTCGTTTCTTACCAATATCTAAATCCCACATACCATGTACTTCAGTAGCCAACATTTTATAACCCCAACCGAAAAGTATGTATTTACTGATTTCTTTTAATAAGAAATGTGTTTCAGTTTCATTTTTTGGTCTGTTAAAACTCAATGAAAATTAATCACCTCAATTCACATCTAAAATATTTACTAATCTTCTTCCTTTACAATATCCCATAATTTCAAATCGTCACTATTTTTATCTTCATACGGAACAAATCCTATTACAATTTCATCATCAATAACATGTATGGGATTTTCAAAGTTATCAATATAATAACCATTTTCATCAATCCATCCATAACCAACAAAGTCTTTAAAATCTTCATGCCCTGAATGTATTGATTCATTTCCTACCCATATGTAAGGTGTCATAATTTTTAATTCTACATTATCTTTAAATCTTTTGTCTATAATCATACAGATATATTTATTTTTTGAATTATATATTGCTTCTTCTTTCTTGTCTTTCTCTATGCATTCTTCAATTGGAAATTTAGTTTGTATAGTTTTGAAAATGTCTGTAAAATTTGATATTTTCATAATTTATTCTCCTTTCTTTTAATTTTTTGACTCATAATAACTATAACATTTTTCTAAATATATGTCAACATATTTTTATATTTAACTCCGTTCCTCATTTCCTTTAATTTTTGCATATGCCTTTATACATCTTTTGCAAGTAACATTCTTATCTTGAATATTTTGAACATCTTCACCGACATATTGTAAACATAAACTCATATTAGATTTTAGATATGCAATATGGATTTTACCACCTTTGGTTGCTTGCGCTTTCTTTAAATTCATTTTATTACTCCTTTCTAATTATTTTCATTTAAATATGGTTCTAATATCTTTTCATAACTTTCTTTACATATTGAAAACGATTCACTAATAGACATAATTTTAGATATCGGGTAGTCTACATGAATAGTGTTACATTGTAAACAATAAAAACTAATTAATGTGCTTCTATATCCTCTGCTATTAGCACCTGATTCAAAACATTCTATTTCGCTTCCATTTTTAAACTCGATTTTAATTAAATATCACCTCTAATTAAAATTTATTTGGATGTAAGGGGAGATATTTGTTGCTCTCCCCTTATCCCTATTATTATTTTTTAGATTTTACCCCAGAAGATAATTTATTTAAACTATCTTGTAATTTCTTTGCATCATTCAGCACTAAACTCATAGATTGTTCATCTGAAAACCCTACATTAATATATGCATCATATTGATTCTTTCTAGCAGTTGCAGTAGTAGCAAAATATTCAGTATTATTCGCATAATCTTTATAGATGTTAAAGATTTCTTCAGCAATTCCATACAACAATGGTTTGTATTGATCTACCAATTCACTAACCATTGGTTTTGCTAATTTAGGATTTGACATTATCATTTCGATTAATTTATTAAACATTATTTATTACCTCTTTCTTTTTAAAAATTATTATTATTTTCCTGATGTATCAGTCATTGGTAAACTAATAATCTGATTTCCACCAACAACTTGAGGATATGCTCCATTCCATTTCAATACAGTTTGATATTTAACAAGTGTATCAGTTAAAGATGCTTGTAATAGATTATTAGCTTCTGCTTCACCTTTTGCTTTGATAACTGCTGCATCAGCTACCCCTTGAGCATCAACCCTTGCTTTATTTGCTGTAACTGTAGATTGTGATAATTCAATTTCCATTTGTTGAAGTTTTTGCTGTGCATCAACTTTTGCTTGAATTGCTTTCATAGTATCAGCATCAGGACGAATTTCTCCAAAACTAAACGTTTCGACCTCTAAACCAAATGGAGTTAATTCTTTAATCAATATATCATGAATTTTATTTTGTATTTCTGAACGTTTATTACCATATAAATCAAGAACGCTATAACTAGATGTAACAGATTGTGATGCTGTTTTGACTTGTTGCTTTAAATATCCTGATTGAATAGATTCAATATCTGCACCTTTGAAACGATTAAAAATAGCAGGTAATTTTTCTACATTCACATGATATGTAAAGTAAGCATCAACATTAACTGGCTTACCTTCCATTGTAGAGGTATTATATGAATCATCATTAGGTGAACCTTCAGTTGCACCTTTAGTTAACCACACTGTTTCTGTAGAAATTGGATATTCTCTTACGCTTTTCCAAGGTGCTACAATATGCCATCCTTGACTCAATGTAATATCTTCTAAACCACCAGATACATTATAAACAATTCCTGCATGACCAGGATTAATTTTTGTAGTAGATAAAGCAAAACCTGCGAGTAAAACAACTGCTGATACTCCAACTGTGATTAAACCTTTAGTGAATTTATTACCAAAAATATCTCCGATTTCAAAATTATTTCTCATTATTTTTAATCTCCTCTTTAATTTTATTTTCTACTTGTTCAACTTTCTGGCCTATTTTTGAGTATAATGGTATTGCTAAAAATAGTACTATGGCAACTATTGCAAGAATGAATATTACAAACATATATATCATCACCACCTTTCCTTAATCAAATAAGTACTACATTTCCGAGGTTTTAATCACATCCTCCACAATCACAACTTCCTGAGTCATAACCTCCACCAGAATCATATGAACTATGAGAACCACAGTCACAACTCCCTGAGTCATAACTTCCACCAGAATCATAAGAGCTATGCGAAGAACCACTATCATGACTATATGATTCATAAGAAGGCGTAGAATGATGATAAGAATGTTTATGATCATCTGACAAACTATCTATAACGTCAACTGCAATGACGGTGTTTAATAAATCTGATGTATTATTAGTATGATTATTACTTCTATAAATAGTTGTCGAACTTTTTAAGGGAGAAGGTGTTAGTCTTGTAGTTGAGTTTTGAATTGGATTGTATGTAGGAGTGTTTTGACTCTTGAATTCATATGGTTTACTTTTAGAGAAATTGACTTCCTTTTTAAACTCTTCATTTTTCTTTCTTTGAGAAGCAAACCATATAGAACTACCTACGCCTAAGACAATTAAACCCGAAATTACGATTGTAGATGTTAACATATTTTACACTTCCTTTTCAATTATTGAAAACTATTCACGTAATCTAATAATGTTTGATCTTGTTTCTTTAATCTGCTTTTATATGCTTCAATTCCAATTTGCCTTGTATACTCAATAATTTTTGATTTGGGTTCTCCTGATTTACCTTTATAAATAAAATCTTCAAGAAAGCTTTCTTCACCTTCTGGTTTTACCTCGATTGTTCCATATACTATTGTTCTACCATTAAAAGTTCTTTCAGTTTGTACTTTATCAATTTTGATTATTTTAACATCAATATCATCATACCTGCATGATACTACCATATTAGCACATCCTTTCTTATTTTACTTCAGCAACATAATTAATCTCTTCTATCTCTAAATTTCCATCATAATAATCTGTGGGATTATCCAATAACATTGCTTTTGCTACTTTAATGGCCATTATTTCATTATCTGCTTCGACTACTAAACTAGCACAATAACCTACTGCCATTTCGACTGCAAACTTTTTCATATTATTCTCCTTTTCTTTTTATTTATGGTACTAATTCAATATGGTCAATTTTTATATTAAAAAATCCTACAGTATTTACTTTAACTCTATCTCCATTTTTAGGATTAAGTTTGACTATCTCTTCAATTCCTTTTTCTGTGAAGTCCCAATCTCTAAGCAACCAACTATAATTAGCATATTGATTGGCTACACCTTCTGTAAATACGACCTTAACTCCATCATATTGATTTATTCTAGTTACATTCGTACCCTTACCACCACAACCAGTTAAACCAATTGATAAAATAATTGGCAATATTATATAGGTAAGTTTCTTCATATTACTCTCCTTTCCCAATAAATCTTAAATTTATTTGTCTAGACTATTCACTACCTCCCCATATACTTTCTTCTCTTCTTTTGCTTTTTATAAACACAATCAATTATGTATCCTCTAATATCTTTCTCTTTTGCTTTAGTTTTTCTAACTACTTCTTTATCTGCTTCCTTTTAAAATATGCTAATATTATTTCAGCCATTAAACTACCTCGATATAATAAATACTGTTGTTGGTATAAATTATATATTGCTTTTCATGAATATCTACATTAGTCACTCTTGAAGTAGTAATTGGGCCTTTAGCAGTTAACATGACCACACTTCTACCAATCAATATATCTTCACCAAATTCAACTGACAAATTAATAAAATTACTATGTTTATCATTGCCTAAAGAATCAGTAACTTTATTAATAACACCTTTTACTGTCAAAACTTTTCCATTTACCACATTCCCTTCTTCGTCAACATAAATCCTATATAATGGAGTTCCATTGATTCCATACCAACTGCCATTAAGATTTTCTCTTTCTTCTAAAGTTAATGACCTGCAATCTGACTTGTTAAATTTTACATTAATAAATCCATAACCTTCTTCAAAGTTTCCTATGTAATATGTATCATCTTCTGAATGGATTCTAATTTTGTCATCACATTTTCTACTAATATCACCTGTTTTATGTATTGCAGGGCTATTTGCTTTAAGCATCATGATTTTGTTCATATTATTCAATTAATAATCTTCCTCTCTTTCATTATATATTTATTTTTGCATTTAGTCAAGCTTTAATTCTCTTGAATTATTGTCGATTCCTAATTGCTCATTCAGTTTATTGTATTTCTTCATATCCTTTATAAACCAAGAGGTATCTGTTCCGATGTAATTCTTAATCCATAAGACGCAACCTTCACTTACTAGAAAGGTAAGGCATCCGTAGAGGCATAATTCTTGTGAACCTAATTTTACCTTCTTGGAGAGATGATAATTTCTAGTTAATTTTCTTTGAACCATTTCATATGTGAGTAGTTTATTGCCTTTAACTTTGTTTGTGTAGCAATCATAAACATGATCATGTAATTCTAAAATTTCCATATTTAATTACCTTTCCTCTCAGTAATTTTATAATCATTAAGATTAACAATTGGATTATTATTTCTGTAATTCCCTATTAAATCCAATCTTGTAATAACGTGTCGCTCTTCCATCTGTAAAGCGAAACTCTGATAATCTACACCGATATCATATTTTGTACCACATAAAGGGCATTCTAAATACATTTCTTGATCTGCATCAGAGTCTATGTATTCTAAAGTCCCATCATCTTTTATATTGAATTTTTGATAATGATGTTCGGTAACATTTAGTTGCAAGTCAAGGTCTTCTACATCCTCATCTTCACCTCGGAGTAAACATAATTCACATTTCATTAATTATTTTCCTCCTCTTGTTTTCTTAACCAGTTTCCAATATCACTACAAAAAGTATTTCCACTTTGTTGACAATCTTTAATTAATGAACATGAGCAACATTCTAGCATAATAATTCCTTCACGAATAATTTGAAGATGTTTGTTTGTTAATCCATCTTTTATCATTTTGTACACCAATTATTTTTAATATTTCTATTTCTTAGGAACGCTACAACTCCAAACCCCAATGTAATTTTAAATTGAGTTAATGCCCAAGCATAATCTCCATTAAAATAATTAAAGATAGATGCAAACACCATTAAACCTACTCCAAATGTTAAAAATAAATCAATCTTTTTCATAATAAATCACTCCTTATTTTAATTTTTAAATACAAGCAAATACTGCATTCATCCTATTCTGGCTTCTTCATAAACAAACGCCTTACAAAGAATGCATTTCTATATTCATCTCTATAATCTCTAATTTCTTGTTGTTTAACATATCTTTTGTCACTCTGCTCTTTTTTAATTAAATACTCTTCTCTTTTTGCAATTGCTACTTTTAGTGATTCTTCTAATTCTTCTATTTCACTCAAAACCACATCTGTAAGATAAACCATAACATTATCTGTTCCTCGTAATACACTTTCCACTTTTATAATTTTATCTTCTTTTGTTAAGTAGAATTGATCTCCACTATCAAGAGGAGGTGTATCTAACTCTGTTTCTAAAATTGTTTCATAATTTACTATTGATCTGGTAAGAATTACATATGGAATTTTAGCATCTTTGTATAAATATGATTCAAATTCATATACCTTTTTAACATGTTTTCCTTTAAAAATACTTTTCATTAATTATTACCTCTTTCATATTTTATTTTTCAATATAGGATAAAATGGAATTTTGCTAGTATTATTCTTCTGTCTTATCTCTATTTAACCAATCACAATATTTTTGACATTCTTCTTTGGTTTTAAATCCAATCTTCGTACTATATTCTTTGGCTTCATGCAGTTCTATAGCAACATCATTAAATTCATCTACTATCTGACAAAGTCTAAATTCATTATAACCATACTCGTCTCTATAAGAAGAATTTTTTGATGGAATATAACTTTTTGATATATAAAAACTTCTATCTGACTGATATCTGCCATCTCTTTTATTAAATTTTATTAAAGATAGCTCTGAAATTTCTGGAATATATCTATGTACTAAATTACTACAATCACAATTTGTTTCTGTTGTTTTCCCATTTGAAAAGTTGGCAACTAATTTACGTTCATCATTACACAAGGCACATTTATCTTGACGGAATCCCTTACTATCAGCAAACCATACTTCTGATTTTTCTATGTAATCTTTTAAAGTGTCTCCTATATTGCTTTCGTAAAATTCCTTTTCTACTTCTCTTTTGAGATTATCTTCCTTGTATTTTATATCTCTTTCCTTATTATTTAATTCAGACTCTCGTTTTTTATATTCCTCATTTTTGATCCTAAGTTCAACATTTTCTTTATTAAGACGTTCAATTTCTTCACGTATATTTGGCAATAAATGTTCTCTGCATTTGTCTTTAAATTCTTCAACTAACTGATCTACTTCGCTTGGTTCATAGTAATTCTCAAATTCATCGTCACACATTTATTTATTCTCCCCTTTATTTATTTTTATATTCAAATTGACTTTTTATTCTAGAACCAAGTTCTTATAATTTATATACCATTTATCACAACATTCTTCACAATTGATTATGTTGCAATTTACACAAGTTATTAAACTCACTTCGTTATATTTTAAGGTATCATTCATATATCTCTGTGCATCCTCTAATGGCATCTTATATTCTTTAGCAAGTTCTTTAACTACATTGTCATTTATTGAATAACCTTTCATTGTGATCTAACCTCCCTCCTAATCTACATTTGTTCCAATGCAATTTGGAATTACTTCACATTCATTCATAATCTTTCTCCAAGAAGTCTTTTCTCCTTCATCCTCAAATTCAATGTCCAATGTTTCACTATCAACTAAACTAATAGTAAAACCATATTCAAATTGTGATTCATCTTCTCCACAATAATCATGAACAAAATAATCTATTGCTTGAACAAGATTGTTTGCTAAAATCCAATGCTCATAATCGCCATCATTGAATTTATATAATTTTAATTCTTCCATCTTTACATCTTCCTTTCTTATATTGTTTTATAATCTAATCGTATGCCTAATTGACAAAATGGACATTTATCATACTCATGAAAAATACTATGTATTACACAATATTGAAATCCAACTTCTGGTGCAAATTTCACAAATGCCTCAATTAAATCATCAATATCATCTTTGCTAATTTTTGCTATCATTTTCTTGATAGTCATTTTAGAATAACCCTCAAAATTAACAGCGTCAAATGCTAAATCATCATGCATATATTTTGCTACAAATTCTAATGGAGTTTGGAAGCTTAATTCTATAATCTTTTTCATTAATTAAACACTCTCCTCAATTTAAATAATCAAACCTCTACAGCATCACAAAATACTCTCCATACTTTTCTACCACCACGAGTTACTTCCCTAAGACCTTTATAATTTTCGCAAGTTGGCACACCCCAAGAGTAATTAGAATTTACACAAGTGCATACCATAACTTTTTCTTTAAAATTCATATCAATAGAATCTTCATGTTGTCCTAATTTTCTCTTTATTGGACATTCTTCAAGCAATACATTAGCAGATATATAACCTGTACTTGATACACAACATCCACAAGGTTCAACTTCTTTTCCTTTAATAGCACTTTTTATAAGTTTTATTTGCTCTAGTTCAAAACCATTTCCAGTTGATTTGTCAGGTGGGAAAGCAATCCATATTTTATTATTGATTTCTCGTTTTGTCATTACGTAACCTTTCTTTTTATAAAACTCTGAAGATTGATCAATGATTTCTACTTTATCTCCTTCTCGATATTTCATGATTAATTAACCTCCTTTTCTTTTAAGAAAAATTTCAATATCTTCTTCTAAGTCTTTTCTCTTATCTTTTGTAGATATTATTTCCAAGGTGTTTCTCATTTCATCTACGCTCCATAAATTAAAATGGAATTTGGCATTATCTTTATTCTTTTCTCTAATGATTCTATATGGCGGTTTATCTTCTATGTAATCCTTATAACCATCAGTTAGCCACCAAATTATTTTATTATATCTTTCTTCAGAAAAGAATTTTTGTCGCCTATACCATTCCTCCATATCTGAATCATGCTTACGACTATTGCAACTTTTGCACGCAGGTAGGGCGTTTCTTAAGTCATTATAGCCCTTATCATCAGAATGTTCTTTATGAAAATTCATAATTATGTATTTTCCCATTCTTTTTACAATATGTTGTTTATAAGGTAGACCACAATAAGCACAAGTATTATCAAATACTTTTAAGCAACTTCTCCATTCGGCTTCTGTAATATCATGTTGTCGATGATTTTGTTGATATAATTTATGTTTTTCAGGATATTTTTTATAATATTGTATTTCGTATTCTCTTTTATGATCATGATCTTGAACTTCTGCTCTCCATTGTTTTATATCGCTTATACATTTATCTATGTGTTCAGCTCTATAAGTAATAGCGTATTCTTTCATTCTTTCAGGACTTTTTGCATATCTATCTACGGATGCTTTTGTGCCACATTTTCGGCATCTTGGAGTAAATCCCAAGTTCGGCTTCTTTTTATTTATCATATAAAAATTATTTAGATTATCTTCTTTCCATTCCTTACATTGAGAACATTGTTTTTCCACAATACCATTAATAATCCTTCTTATTAACCAATAATTATATTTATTTCTTTCTTCTCTTGTCAAAATCAATTTCCTTTCTTTATTTTTTTTATATTTATATAATAACATGTGTAAGACATTATGTCAAATATTTATTTTACCATTTATACAACTCCTTCATTGATCTTCTTACCTAATTTACTAGCAGTTCTAATACTCTCATCATCTTCTAAACAAGCATCGAATTTACCTTCAATGGCTTGTGCTTCTGCCATTTTACGTTGATATCTCTTAATAATTCCATTCTCACAACTATTTTCATAATAAAGATGATAAATCCTATTTTCTAGTGTGCTATTAGCCCTATAACCACGCCTATTGCTCTGAGCAACAGTTTCATAATGATACGATGGCATAAAATTTATAAAACTGGATAAGTATGTAAGATTCAGCCCGACTTCCACTAATTTTGCATTCGTAATTAATACCTGAAAATCATCTTTCTTCTTGTCTAATAATTCCTTTCTGTCATAAGTAGCGGTCGAAGTTTTTAACGTAAAACACCGAATCTTATTTTTTGTTAATAAAGATTCAATCCTTTTTGCAATAGTATTGCCTTGCATATATTCCCCACCGTTGTTAAAGTCAACATATACGCAACATTTTCTTCCTTCGGAAACTTCTTGTAAAACAATATCTAATAATTTTTGTTCTTTTGGTAAAATACAATCATTAATACATTTAGGTTGAACTTCTTTATAACTTTCATCACCTCGATTAATAGGAATAGAATTCCAATCAAAAGGATTATTAATATAATGCTTGATTATACTATCTTCATACATTTTAGCATTGAAAGCATTTGCTGACTTAATTTCTCCCCATAAATGCCGCTCTAAGCGTTCCATTTCATCTGTTTGACTGATAGGTACATAAAACTCATTTAAGTCAGGCAAATCCTTTCCTAGATCGTCTAAAGTGGCAAAAATATAGTTCTCAACTAAGTATTTAGCAAAGCAAATTGGATTCACGCCTTCTATCTCTTTGAACTCGCTATCTTTAATTTCACTACGACCTGAACGATAATATTCTCCATCTTTCTTTTTAGAGACCGCCATTAATGTTCCATAAGTCTTAATAAATTTCTCCATTTCCATAACATCATTTGCTTTGAGTTTATTTGGTATTAATCCTAATAATAGGCTGTGAAAACTTGAACTATATCCTGAATTTGAACTACCGGAAAGCAACATTATCTTCTTAGCATAATTAAATAGTGTCCTTGTGGAATTACCGATAATCGATTCTCCATTTCTGTTCTGATGCGCTTCGTCGATCCCGACAGAATCAAAATTAATATTTTTAGTTTTAATAAATCTAATCAAACTACTCTTTTTAGTTTTATCATATGTAGATTGCCATAAAACTGCATTACAATTTGAACATTTGTAATTACTTTTCTTTGGATTGCCTTCAAAATCTTTTGCAGTAAAAAACACATCTTCCTTTTTCCTTAATTCATTTTGCAAAGGTCTGCCACAATCAGGGCAACATGCTATGGTTATTTTTTCAGTGACTTCATCTATGCTATGATAATAACGACCATGTTCTACTTCTTTTCTATGTTTTATTTCCATAGTTCTAATATTAATTCCAGATACACGTTTTGCATCAAGTTTAAATGTTTCTTTACCAACTAGGAAATATGTAGGTTTATCAAATTGCAATTGAGTTTTATTATAAATTTTAATAAATTCTGAAGTTTTCTTAATTGTAAAAATATTAATTTTATCTCCTATGCTATTTTCAATTTCATCTTTCCACTGAGACAGTGTAATTGCAGGAGCCATAATCAAAGTAACATAAGTTTTCTTGTTTTGATATAAATGACAATGATTTATTTTTGCTGTACTCAAACTCTTACCAAAACCTTGAGTACAAGCTAAATAAACAAATCTACTTCTTTTTAAAACCTCTAACCCTGCCTGAATAATTGGAACTTGACCATCAAATGGCTTCATCTTTCCTTCAAACATTTTCTGATTAATATTCTTAGGATCAAACAAAACTCTTACATTCTGTTTCAATCTTTCTTTAATTTTATCTAAGAATGCGAATATATAGTCTTCTATATCTTCAATTTTACTCCAATCAAAATCTTCTGCATATCCTTCTAATGTCAAAGCATTTAAACTCTGTTTAAACCAAGTTACATTAATCTTAAATACCTTTAAATCAGTATACATAGGATTATTAGTATAAACAGTACATTCACTAACACATCCATAATTACTATAATTACTTTTATATTTAGCATTTGTTTCGTCATCTTTGTCTAAAATCATTTTAACAATTTCACTTGTAACTGGTAAATAATGAATATTCCTTAAATATTTTGTAAGGATATCATTTTTATCTTCATTATTCCAATTAATACAATAATCATTTATTTTAGTATTGTAAATAATTGTATGTGTTAAATCGTTTTCCATTCTGTCTGACTTATAGCGATAATGATTTTCTCTACCATACAATGTTTGTTCAAAGAATATATCTTCTCTATCTCTTAAAGTAATATGATAAGAATGAGAGATTAAATCACTACATATTTTTCTGTTCTTGATATGTAAATCACATAGAGAAATTAATATTGGTTCATTTGAATCAAGAATTACTAAATCAGCATTACAATTTATCGTATTTTTATCTGTTGTTCTAAGGTATGGTATCATTCACTATCTCCTAACTCTTTTATAATCAATTTACCATTATCAGAACATAATATGTTTAAGTATGGTAAGCTCATTTTAATAATCTTTGTCTCAGTATAACTATCACCATTCTCATCATTATATTTACTTACTTCTTTCTTCTCAATAGATTTAGCACCACCAATTGCTACATGTCTACCAGTACCATCTTCTAATGATATTTCTCCATTAATCATTCCAGATGCTAGAAGATTACTAATTTCACCTAATTTCAATGGTTTAGGAACAACTAATTTTTCTTCACCTAAATCTTTTAATTCAGTAATTCCTTTTACCCATTTCCATATTGAATCATTTTTACTAATATGAGTAGTAGGTGCTTCGATATATTTATTATTTTCTTTTGCTGTATCATAGTCGATGTATGGATAATTAATTGATTGATAAGTATTATATTGTGATAGTTTAAATTCTGGCTCGGATTCGATTATTACTTTTACATCATTGTATTGCTTTTGGAAATCCATTGCTTGCATAGTATTTGATAAGTCATAGGGGAATCGTTTCAGGTGGGCAATGAATATATATTGCTTAAACTTAGCATATTCCTCTGGATTAGTTTTATAGATTGAGTTTTTAAGTATATCAAAGTTTTTAGATAAGATGTCTAATGAATCAAGAAAATCATCTTTGCGAATTACGCAGACGATGTAACCTGTTTTGTAGTCTTTTGATGTTGAGGGGTTGTAGATAATTTGTCTTTCTAAAATAAGGTTTAAATAGTGCTTGACATTTCTTATTCCGTTTGTACTTCCATATGGACAATTGTAAAGCATGAGAGAAATTGAGTTTTTGGGCATCCTTAATTCTTCAAATGATTTATTATATGAATCATCAATATTAATGTTTTTCTCAATTTCTTTATGTCGATTTTCTTCTAATTCATTAGAAACCAATAAAAAGTCATTGCTATTGTTTTTCTTAGGGATAAAAGATTTTAAACTATCAAGCCATAAACCTTCTCCAGCAAAAAGATCAGCAACAACTATTGGAAACTGATTCCCATGTCCCAATGTAAACTCACAATATTGCTTAATTTTATCATAATCTTTATCATTCAACCATTTATCGTAATAGCAGTAGTCTATAGGTACTTGGTTGTCGAGTGATTTCATTGCTATTTCTTGATATAAACCTTGCTCTGTGTAATATTCTTTCAGATAACTCTTCTTATAATAGTCAATATCAATTCTGCCTAATAATCCTAGCAAACGATATGTCTCCCAAGTTTCCGTTGGGAAAAAATTGAGCTTGCTATCCCCGATTAGTGAACTTCCCATATGTATCAACTCATTTCTTATTTTGTAATTCTACAATAATTATATCTTAGTTATTGTAGAATTACAAGTTTTAATTCAATTTTACTTTTACTTTGCTACATATTCAACTATTTCATAATGCTCAGGATAATTAGTTATTCTTTTCAATTGCTTTTTAGCATCATTTATACTCATATAAAAAACTGTGATACCACATACGCTCTGATAAGGTTCAAACTTTCCAGATATCTCATTATGATAATAAATTACATACAGTGGCATATATTCTTTATTCATTATTATACTCCTTTCTAAAGTCCCAGAAAATTTGAGATTTATTTGGTTAGTGTTTTTAAAACCTCTCTTGCATCGTTTAATAATCCATAAGGATCAATACTTAATGCTATAAAAACATCAGGAAAAACTTCTTCAATAAATTTAAGTGCTGTTAACATTTCCTTGTAAGATAATATTAAATTTTCATACAAATCATCACTGATTAAAGTACAATCTAAAATCTTTTTCATTCCATCATACTCCTCTTTTAATCAATATCTTCTAAATCCAACGTCTGTCCTGCAAACTCATGAAAACAATCTGATAAATATTGAATTTTCCCTTCTGTTACAAAACTATGACATCTAGATTCAGGTCTACTATTGTTTATTAACATGGAAGGAGTAAATGTTGGTTTTTCATAATCTCCATTAAAATTCCATCTAATATCAAAAACATGATGACATTTACAACCTGGACAATATATTAAATACCCTCCATGATTACCTTGTGAAGTTAATATTACTTCTGTTTTTGCCAATTTATTTTCCTCCTTAAACCCATTCAAATTCTTTTTTCATGCTATTTAACATTTTCATTAATATCTTTAATTATATCTTTGATAATAGTAATTTTTGCCAATGATCTACTCCTATTATCCCCTGACAAGTAATTTTGATTTTCATATTCTAAAGTTTCAACTGCTAATAAAATTGCAAGACTAGATTTTAGATTATTTTTTGTATGTAAATCCATTAAATTTCCTTCTTTCTTTAAAATAATTTAGTAGGTTCTGGATCTGTAACCCAAATAATTTTTGCTCCACAATGAGGACAATAATTATGTATATAATTCCATGCTGCTTTAATTTGGTTATATTTGCAATTAGGGCAATCAAATTGCATTGATTTCTTTGCATTTACAACGCTCATATTTTTATTTGTAATAACAATCTCCATTTCTCACATACCTCTTTATTGTTTATAAAATTTAACTGCCTCAGCATTGCCTTTTAATACTTGGATAGCATCTTTGAATCTTATTATAAAACCTTGTTTAATAGGTCTAGCGATCACCCATTTACCATCAATTTCAGTTGTTATTTCATGTAAAGTATCTACATTATACATCTAATTTTCTCCTCCTTTCCCTCTAGTAATTCAGTTTTTTATTTTACTTTTTAAATAATCTTCTCTGAAAATCTCATACATTTTCCAGTCATAGTATTGTCCATCAAAAAGTTTAGTATCTTGTTTATAAGTGCCTACAATTCTTCCTCCAAATTTAAGGCAAATTCTATCATAAGCTTTTTCAATTGGATTGCCTACTACAACACCAAATTTTAATTTTCTAAAGTTAAACTTCTCAAAAATATTTTGAAGAAATCGTTTTAAATCTTTGGAAAATAATAAATTTTTATCTTCGAAATTTATTACTCTTAAACTATAAGCAAAATTAGCGTCTCTGTCTATTGTATAACCCATATATCCAATTATTTTCCTATCATGTATACTAACAAATTCATGTCCATTCCATGTGCTTTCATATGGTTTATACTTATCCATATATGAACTTCCGAGATAAAATTTATATTTATCATTGAACATTATATTGGCAAATAAATTTTGTAACTCCTGTTCATATTTCCCCGCTACATCTAACATATTTTCTCCTTTCTTAAAGCAAATAAATGGTTAATTTTAAACCCAATCTTTTCGGATTTCTACTTCATGTTCATTCCAAGAATCTACGTCAAAACAAAATTTATAATCATATAAGCTATGACCCAAACTTTCAATAATATCATTAACTTCAATACAAATTGTATTAGTAAACATTATAACTTCAGATCCACCTTCATCAAAATGACCATCCCCTACGATTCTCACAAAACTATCTAAATCACTAAAATGAATATGAACAAAAGCAATTACTTCTCCAAAACGAATATCTGAATATAATCCTGTTTCATTTTCTTTTAGAAAATCATATAACTCTGGATTTACATTCTTCATTGTATTTTTCTCCTTTTTAATCATAATTAAAATCAATATTAATATTTAGTAAACTTTCTGCTTCTTCATCCATCCCTGCCAACTTTAACATCTCGTGTTTTAAATAAATCCATTCCCCATGTTGTCTATAAATTCTTTGTGTTTTATCTCTTTCAATCACTGGATTATTATTTTTCTTTCTTCTTATTTCACATTCACCTTCATCAGCATAAATAATTTTAATTTTATCCGTCTCTATTACATTTACTAGATTATTATAACTCAATACACCGCAACAAAAATCTAGTTTCTGAACAGTATTTTCTTTTTGATTCTTAATAATCTTATTTATTAAATTGTTAACATCCATAAAATAAACTCCTTTCTAACCTATGAAAGATTCGTTTTATCTTATATTGTGCTTTCTAAAAGTGGCTTATATCAACGTTTTCTAGAAAGCACAATACTATATTTTACTTAAAACTTTCTTAACTCTTCTAATTTTCTTTTCTTCATCTTAATTACTTTTTCATCAGCTCTAATATCTGCTTTTAGAAATGCAATATCGTATCCTCTTTGAGCATCATATTTATCTTGAGGCAATGGTTTAGACGCACCCTGAGATCCATCAGGAAGCTCTACAAGAGTTAATAATCCTTTTCTAGTAGTCTTGATACCATCGACAATTTCAATCGTCATAAACTCAATTTCTTGTTTGGCGACAGATTTAACAGATTCAAAATATGCAAAGAAATCATTTTCAGATAAACCAAATCCCATCATTCCATTTTTACACATTACAACTGAATCTACAATTTCAGTTACCTCAAATTCTGTACCGATATAATTAAATCGTGGTAACTCCTTAATTTGTTTTACCCTCATACCTACTTCAATTTTATTAATATTTTTTAACATGCTATTTCCTCTTTTCTTTTATTATAAATTTTATTTAATTTTTCATTGTACTTATTAATAACACCTTGTTCCTCTTTGGTTACGTCTCTATTAAATTTTCCTCTGGCCTGAACCACTTTATAATTTTTAATTTCTAATGTAATTAAACTCCTTTCAATATTTTTTTTATCCCTTAAGAATAAAATATGCGTTTTACCATCAATGACATTTTGTATATAACTTGCTACACAATGATTTTGCTGTACTGCCTCGTCTTTAATATCTTGTGTAGTTTTAGGATAAACAATTTTAAACTTATCATATGTATGCTCTAATTTTAGATCAATAACTTTTTTAAAATCTTCTTCTACGAACTTTTGTATTAAACGAGTATAATTTCTTGTGGCAATCTTATGAGTTGTTAAAAAATTCTTTGGATACTTTTCATATTTTGGACTTATTTTGCTCATCATGTTGCAATAATCCAATAACTCACCAACCACTGAATGGAAGTTATCTAAAGCCTCGAATGTCATTAAATTATCTATGTATTGTAATAACGATGTTGGTTTGTAATTATGTGTCTTTATTAATTGATCGAATTTGTTTTTACCATATTCATTTGAATACAATATATCTTGAATGTTCATTTTGTTTATAGTTGTAAATTCATAATTTAATAAGTTAGAAAATAAATCTGGACTTAATTTATAGGAATCTATTAAATCGTTATTTAATTCAATATCATGCGTTTTACATAATTTAATTAGGTTTTTTGGAATTTCAGTTAATTTGTATCTAATTTTAGGATCAAGTTTTTTCAACCCACATGCAAAATATTGTTCAAGATATTTATAATTCTCAATTTTAGATAAGAAACTACCTATATTTGTAATGCGATCTACCCTGCTGCCGTAATGATATTTTTCCGAATGTGATTTATTGATAAAATTTCTATCCAGAAAATTTAAGAAATTACTATAATTTTTATCCTGAAATGAATTGATAACTTGTAGTAAATCATTTCCTCTAAGTTGTGTGCGAATATCTTTTACTGGTTTTCCAAGTTTTCCAATAGTTTCGCCTGTTGATAAATTATATTTAACATTTTTCCCATCATCAAGATAAAATACAAGATATTGATTTTCTTTACATGAAGTTAACATGATTTCCTCCTGTCTATTTTATTCAATTCAATATAGCATCAAATATAGTCTTTAAATTATTTCTAAAAATAAAGGTGTAATACATTTTATTTTTAACTCTATATATTACACCTCAACTAAAATTAAAAATCTAAACCAATTCTACTGTAACTCTAATCTGATATACAAATAATTTTTCAGAATAATTATTTTTAAATTGTACATTAAAATCCAATGCATCCTTATAAGAATCAAACATTCTTGACTTCATTGGATCTGAAATTAAAACTTTACTACTATGATGATTGATAAACGCTTTACCTGACTCATTTCCAAGAACAAAAAATGACTTAATATAACCGTTTGACGTTGGAATGGTTGTCATAATATATCTTATCTCCCTTCTCTTGAAGTTTGTTGATAAGATATATTATTTCTTTATTTAGTGTTTATTATACCCCTTTTCTATGTAGAAAATCAAGATTTATTTCCTTGGACTTTTACACCAATTCATAATTTTTCCTTTCTCAAATATTATTTACCCTGTTTTTCTTCACATTCATCTTCAAATGCACAACCATTACATAACCATGATTTACATTTATCACAAAAACAAGATTCTGAAGTTAATGTATTGCCACAAATATCACATTGAAAATCGTTTGGATCGTTCATTTTATATTTCTCCTTTCATAAGACAGAGTGTATCTTTTCTGGGAGGATTATTTAACACCCTCCCTTTATTCTAATTACAAATTCTTCATAATTTCATCAATTTCAAGTTCAACTTTCTTTTCATTAGAAAGTAATTGATGTAATTTAGATTCCATAACCTTTAGTTTATTTTCTTCTTCTTTGCGACTCACAAAATCAAGTTTAGATTTAATATCTGCAATCCAATCTACAATATGATAACCAGAGATAACAAAATCAATTTCTAATTCTTTAGCAGATATTGCATATGAATTAAGTTTAACTAATAGATAAGTTAATTGTTCTTTATTAAGAACTTGGATATTAGTTCTTACCCCATCTAATTCAATTGAACTATTTGTAATAGGTGAAAACTTTTGAGATTTGATTAACTTTGCTTTCTTTTCTTCAATTTGTTTCTTTAATTCCATAATTTTTGAATCGTTTGTTTCATTTGCCATTTTTATTTCCACTCCTTAATTAATTCTTTATTTTGATTATATGTTACTAGGTATTTTGGATTTAGTTTATTGAATATTTGCTCTGGAGAAGCAGACCCCATTATTTTCTCATCTCTACGTCTTTTATTCGTAGTATAAACATCATAAGTATAATTTTTTTGATCTTTATTATAATTATAATGCCAACTATAGTCACTGTATCTTTTGATTTGATATTTTACATATTTGTTGTCTATTTGAGTAAAATATTTATGTCTCCAATAAGCATTTTCTTTTAAATTTGCTTTAAATTCTTCCAATGTGTAATCCAAATAAGTATCATATTTAGGTTCTCTAGCAGAATATTTACTATCTTTTAATAATTCATCCATCAAATCAGCGTAATCTTCTACACAAATTTCATCTATAATATCAATTATATTCCCTGATAAAGATTTTATAGATACAATTTTATTCCAACTTACGTTTCTATTATAAAAGAAATAAGTTTTTGTTTCTTTGCCATCGTCATTATTTTCATAAAATCTACCCAAATAAATTAATTCATTATTGGAATTAGATTTATATGTACCACCTAAAATTAAATTCTTTCCATCAAATTTCTTTCTCTCGTGTCTTAAATTGTTCAGATCACTTAATTCTTTATAGTCAGGTGATTCTACAGGTATTAAAATTAAATCTTTCCCATCCCAACCATAAACAAAATCACCTTCTAATCCCTTTCCTTTGATTGAACTAGCATTTTCAAGTATGTAAAGTAAGTTTTCTATAGTGATTTCAAATTCAAAGTTACGAGGATCATAAACTCTTACATATGCTTGTCGATGATTCCAATCTGAAACGTAGTCTCCAACCTTTTTATTTAATACAAACCCTGAAGTTGGTTCATTGGAATATTCTTGTGGTTCAATTTTATCATCTCTCCAACTATTCCAAGATGTCTCCTTTCTTAATTTCCCTTTTTGATCATAGTAGATCACATAAGCTAGTTGACCTGTATATGTATCAGAACGTTTTTGATAACCAACTTTAATAGTTTTAGGTAAAAATATTGTGGTGTTCAATTATTATTTCCCTCCTTTAACTTAACGCCATTTATTTTCATATAGTAAATCAAATTTATTATATACATCTTCATATAAATCTTTCGCATTGTTTTTTAAATCAAGTTGCCCTCTTTTTGAGAGGGATAAAATTAATAACATACCGTTCTTAACAACATTCATTTCCTCTTTAGTTAACTCAATCATGAGTTTATCTTTCATTATATATCTCACCTCCAGTACCCATCAAAATGCAATTTCATGTCAATTATCGTCCTCTGAAACCCCTTTGTAGCAAGGGTTTTACTTTTCGTCTACTGCTCTTACAACTCCCCATATCTCACCATTAACTACTTGTTTATAAGATTTTACTTTAAACACTTTCCATTCTTCATCTTGAGTGATTTCACCATCATGATTTTGATATAAATCTTTAATTCCCATAACAAACATATCTTCATCATAACCACAATCTTTATTATTTTGACACACAAAGTTAAGGCCACCTTGATATGTAATGCGATTATGTGATATATCATAATCATCAAGATTTAAAACTAATACAACGTCTCCTATAAACAATTCGTTACCATCAACATCTGTTAATCCACTTGGTTTACCAACTTCTCCTTGAAAACAATCACCTGATTTTAATATCATTTTATACACTTCCTCTAATTTATTCCTCAAAATAATCTGGTTTCTGAAAACGACTTGAGAATTCAATTTTACTAACCACTTCCATATCAATATCATAAGCGTCATCCCAATAAGCATAAAGAGGTTCTGTTGTTGGTAGATAAGCAACAATAATTGCACATTCATCGCCATAACCAGAACACCACCAAGGGTATTTCGGATTAAATACTAAAGGTCTATAATCTTCAACTGACTTTGTTCTAAATCTATATCTACACCACATATTTTAATCTCCTTTCCAACCAAATGTTCTTTTCAAAGTAATTTATATAAGTGATATTTAAAAGTTTTAATACGATTTTGACTATCGTACATATATTCTTTATATTTTAATTCATAATTTTGCTTTGCATACAAACTTAATATTTCAAATTCTAACATATCATCAAATTTATTATAAGTACATTGTCTTAAAACATCTTTAATCTCTTCATTCCCGAATACATCAACACCAATTATATTTATATTTTTAAAAGAGGAAAAATCTTCAGTTGTTTTTATTATCATTTGTGAATAATCCATAATTTCATCCTTTCAAACCATAATTTTCTGGGAAATTAATTCCCTTTAAACTGAATATATAAATCATTTATATTTACATTTTCATTCTGAGTCCACCATTCTACCCCTGTTGGATGACCATTCTCTTCATTTTCTTCGTCTGTTTCTGGCCTAACAAAATATTCAAATGTAATATCCCCATCTATGTAATCGTCACAATTTACTACTTCTTCAACAGCATTAAGAAGTGTTGTTAATTTAATAAAACCTGCTTCTTCATTGCCCTCTGAATAAAAACTTTCTTCAAATAATAATTTATTCAAATCAACATCTTTATCACTTTTAACAATTTTACTAGCAGTATACAAACTATAATCATCTAATATCTCGCTAATTATTTGCAATGCTGTCTCTCTATTAAGTAAATCTAATGCACTACATATTCTTTCTTTAATATCTTCTACGTTACTCAAATTAAATCAATTCCTTTCTTAAAACAATTAAAAGTTAAATTTGATGCCATTTAGCATATCCGTAAAGTGTTGATATAGGCCACTTTGCAGATTTCACTTTATTGAAACAACAAGTCAATAATCCTATTTCTCATATTTTCATCTATTGGACTTCCTGAAGCTTGAGGATGGCCTCCACCACCATAGACTTTCGCAATCAAACCTAAGTCAATACCTTTCTTCACTGTTCTATAACTAACCGAAAAAGATGGATTAATAATTGCAATAAAATCTAATTCAGGATGTGATTCAGATAATTTATTCCCCAATTCAGAAGAATATCTTTCTGCAAAAACCACTCCAGCCTGATACCCTTGGATCTCTTTTATAATAATTGATTCGTTTTTTGATTCAATATAACTATCAATTTTTTCTTGATTTCTCTTTAATAGAGTTAAATCTTGTTCGGTAATTTCAAATTCACGCAACATTGTAAATTGATTCACGGCATTCTCAATAAAAGTTTCTCTACCTAATAGACCCATCAAATCATTTACTTGTTTTGGAATAATATTATTGTATTTTGTTTTCCATTCCCAAGTGTCATATTGCCTAACTATTTCAACAAAACTATATGCATTTACCAAGATGACATGTCGGGTATGGTGTTCTGGGATATAATAATCAAGAATATTAAGATAAAACATCATTGTTCCGCATTGTTTTGTATTGTCTTCTTCATCTAAATATTCTGCTACCCATGCCCATTTATGCTCATTTAACCATAATGCAGTTTTATGATGGTCTAATAAAACAAACTCATTTGATGTAGTATAAACATTGTCAATTAATTTTGCCACTTCTTCATTTACTGAAATATCTGTAATAAAGGTTGTGTCATAATTTTTGTATCTCTCTGTTTCTATGTATCGCTTGATTTTCTCATTTACATTATCATAATCGCAATATTCAATATCAATTTGTGGAAATGCTAATTTACCTATAATCCCACAACCAACTCCGTCGAGGTCGCTGTGACTGAATAATTTTATTTTCATTTATATAATCCTTCTTTCTTTTTTACCGAATAAAATTGGTCATTTATCTTCTCAAACTACTCTTAAAATATCATATTCCAATATACATTTTATCATTTACTTGATTAACTATTTTATATATTCCTTTTCCGTAAATAATACATAATCATTCCTTTCTTATCTTAATTAATTATAAGACTCTTCTGTTTTATCGTCCCTATATTCAATCAATCTACACATTCTTAAATCAATTCCACCACTATCATTTGTGGTTTCATCCATGTAACGCACTTTCACAATCTTGCCCAACAATTCGTCTTGATGATTCCAAATATAATCCCTTACCAACCTATCATCATACTTTACAGAATCATATTTAATCTTATATCCTGCCATAACATTAATTGTATTTCCTTTGTAATTAACAAGCATTTTGCCTAAAGTATTTTCAAATGCCTTACCTTTCTCTCCACGCTCAAACCCAACTATGCGTAAATCTGCTTCATTTTCAGTTTTAATTTTTAGCATTTGTTGATATGACTTTTTACCATTATATTTCTGATCCATTGGAAGAACCATAATTCCTTCATCTTCTTGCTCAATCATTTTTTCAAACCAATAATCAATTTGAGTTAAATCTTTACCAATATAAAACGGATCAACATTTTTAATCAAAGGAGAATTAATCTTATCAACCAATTCTTTTGCCAATGCTTTTCTTTCTCTGCAAGTTGTAGAATGTTTTCCTTCATAAAATCCATTATCTGGAATGAAATTAAATACGTTAACCTCAATTCCTTGTTTAATACCATCTCTTCGTAATAGTGAACCAGTCTTATTAAACACCTCCATTCTTGTCATAGTACCCTCAGAATCAATTGCAAGCAACTCGCAAGCAAATACTCCATGAGGCAAATTTGAACTCAACAAAACAGTTTCTATGTCCACTAATTCTTTAAATAACTCCCCACCCGATGACATGATTTTTACTTTACCATTACCAACTTCAATTTCTGCTCGATAACCATCAACCTTTTTATATATACCAAATTCTTTCCCTTTAAGCAGTTTTAAATGTCTTGGTTCTGCCACTTCACCTTTTTCTAATTTGTGTATGTAGATAAATTCATATCCTAAAGCACTATTAATAGTTTTTTCACTAAGACCACCCCTTAAATCTTGAAGAATAATTTGAGTGTATAATTCTTTTAATCTATCATTTTGCTCAGATAAAAATTGTTGTATATTTGCAATTGTTTCATCTGAACCAGTCCCATTTTCAACAAGGAAATCTCTAAGACTATAGAAATCTGTAATTTTAGCAGTTGATTTAGATTTTACTTTCTTCTCAAGTTTCTTGCGTTTGATCCCTGTTTTAATTTCAATACTATAGACAAATTTAAAAATATCTTTAAGTAATTGGTTGTCTTTATTTTCTCGAATGATTCCCTCTTTATCATTCCTACCACTAGTCCCTTGAAGTTGTTCTACGATTTCCAATACTTTTTCCATCAAAATCTCTCCTTCTTTCTAATAAAAATTTATACCTCATTTGCTCCTGTACATAATATACCATACAAATGAAGTCTTTGTCAAATAATTTTATTTTATACTTTATAATTTACTCAGATAATTACTTTTCTATCTTCTTATATAAACATTTACCACCATCCCTAAATCCCATAATAAATCCTAGTTTTCTCAATCCATACTCATAAACATTTCTACGCCTATTATCGTTCCATCCTATGCGAATATAATCTCCATTTTTACAGAAATCAGAATTCTCAAATTCAATAATCTGATTTTTAGCCCATATTAAACCTTCCAAGCCGCATTTACCAGTTTCCTTACCTATTGTACATCTCTTTCTTCTGATAAAAATTGTCGAATATGTTTTTTCTTATTTGCAATTGCTAAAAATATTGAGTATTCTTTACACTTACTAAATTCATATTTATTGAAGCATATTATAATTGTTTGATTATTAGTTAATTTATGTGTTTTATAATATCCAAAACTACCATAATATCCTTCATATCTTATTTCTTCAAAATCTTTCATTTTTCTCCTTTCACTTAGAATAAAATATATAATCAAATTGTTCATCCAGTTTATTTTGATACCATTGTTTATATTCTTCTCCAAATATGGAATATAGATATAACATCCAATCTTTATTGAAAATAGCATCATGTGATATTCTGTCATCATATAAATGGTCTATATGACTCCAATAATCTGAATATTTATTATCATACGAAAGTCGATAATAGTCTTCCCCTTTATCTAAACGAGCTATATATTCTCCTTTAGATAATTTAGTAATAAAGTAATCTTTAATCTGTTCTTCAGACATTTTACTAACAAATTTTAACATTATTAAATCCTCCTTATTACTCCCATAATATCACAATTTCGAACTATTATTCTTGCAAATATTTATCAAACCAATCAAAACATTCTTGCAACAATTGTTTCTTACACCAATAATTATCCGAACCTTTAGGATCACGTTCGCAATTTGCACAATTCCCTTCTTTACAAAATTTTAAAACGTGATATAGTTCTACACTTTTATTATCTACGATATTTATTTCATACATAATATAACTCCTTTCTTATTTTATTATTTTTGTATTAAACAAAATTTGCTTTTTTACGGTCATTTTAAAATTACATCCACAATCTTCACATGTATGATCGAATGAATATTCTCAAAAAGCAGATGACATCCAATAATTATTGAATCCCATTTCAAATTTCTTACCACATTGAGGACATTTTGCGTAACCATTTGATGATTTTATAAACCCTTATATACCAAGGGTTACAAGGCTTTGTTTTTAATGATCAATCGTAATTTTCCCTAATTTAGTACAATGTTCACATCGACAAATTTTCCACCTATAATCATCCTCTGCACCCATTAGGCAACAATATGGATATTCTTTTAAATCTAATTTCATATTAATATCATTTCTTTGATGCCCATTTTTTAAATTAGAAGTTTCTTTACGAGCTACATAATCCCTAAAACTCTCTTCAATTTCTAAGTCAGTTTTAAATTCATTGTATGTATAATGATTGAACCAACCTAAACACCACGATTCTTCTTCAACAAACTCATATTCAGCATTTTTAAATATAACTCTATTATGTCTTGTTAATATACCTAGCTTAAATTGCAGAAGTTCTTCTTCCAATTGTTTAGCAGTTGGATTTTCTTTATACATAATAAAGTATTCTGTGCCATTGTTTCTGAAATCATCTTGATCCCAAGTTGCGTTAAATTTATATATCGGATATTTCTTTTTTTCCATTTTACTTAACTCCTTCCACATTATAATCCCCATATCCCATATCTTCATCTGATAAACATTTCTTAACAACTGGATATCCTAACTCTTTTAGTAGATGAACCCAATCGTGATTAGAAATCCTATGCCCTTCACGAAAGAAGTCTTCTCCTAAATTAACTTGTAGAACTTCATAATCTCCAGATTCACAAGTTATTAATTCTATTAGTGGTTTCATACTCATTTATTTAATTCCTTTCATCTTCTATTTGGTTAAGACAATCTTTTAATTCCATTAATTCTGTATATGCTCTTTTCCCTAATTTACTAACACTACTTTCATAAGAATCTTTATATCTTGAAACAAATATTAGACTTTCAACCAAATCACTAACAAGATAACCATGTTCAATAAGGTTTTCATAATGTTTTTCATCAATTTGATTATCACCTCGTGGTTCAATGCTACCTATTAATTTTCTAACAATTTCACAAATATTCATTGAGTTTTCTCCTTTCTGAATAATTCCTGATTTGCTGTGATTAACAACCTCTACTATCGTTGTACTCCTTCCAACGTTTTTCCCAATATTCTTCTATTTGGTCAAAACAACTTTCACAGCAAGTACAATAATTTGATTCTTCATTTTCATACATTGTATTCATACGTCTTCTTTGTGGATAAAAAAATACTTATGACAATAATCACAATAGCCAAATATTTTTCTAAATTGTCTTCGAATATCTAAACCTACAGTATATAATACCATCATTGCATAATCTGCTTTTCTGCCCATATACAAATTAATTTCCTACCTTCCTTTCAAATGCATTTTCTCCTATTTACTAATTCTTAAATTGTACATAATATCAATACTATCTTTAATTGTTAAACCGTATTCTTTTGCATACTTTCTAATCTTATCTTCATTCTCTTCCATAAACTCAAAAACTTCAGGTTCATCCTCAAACCAATATAAATTATCATGCCAATCGTTAGGATCTAATTCAATTCCTCTTTTACCTGCTCTCATATATATATCTCCTTCTTTATTCTTAGCATGATAAATAATCACCTTATCCATAATACAATTATATTCTCTTAATTGTTTTTCCATTTGTAAGATTTTATCCGGTAAAGGACATTCTGGATTTTCACCAAAGATAAATGTTTCAAGTTCATGACAAAATCCAGTATTTCCTGACATATATGGCATTCTGCAGTTTTCTTTAATACATTTCATTATTTTGTATCACTCCTTTATGTATAATAATCCCTAACATGGATATATTAATATCGTTAACTAAATTCATTCTCGTCCTACCATCAACCTTGCTTTAGAGCAGGGTCTTTTTAATTAAAAATACAAGGAAGGTGTGATATTAATATTATGGATATTAGAAGAATTGTGGTTATAATTTTAGGTTTAATTGTTATTGCAACTCCATTTGTAGGAATATTGATTTATTACTTGAGTAGATGATTTTAATCAAACATCTTTATTTTTAACTTTTTGTACTAATTCTTCATCACACCATTTGCAATAAAAAGTATTATATTTACCATTCATTTGCAACAATTTAAAGTTATGAATGTTAAAACAACATAATAATCTTAATGGATTAAACATAATTTATTCCCTCCTTTTTTATTCCTTCGAACTTGTCTTTTATTGGATATTAGATGTCCTATAACCTTTGTTACAGTATGGTTATAGGACATCTAATAGTTCTACAAATAAATCATAATCAATTTTTGATAATTTAATATTAGTTTTATAATTTCCATAACTAATTTCATATGTCCAATTTGACATTATTCCCCCATTAATTTTTCTCATCCATTTTAAGAATTTTCCTTGGAATGGAGAATGTGCGTAAATATTTGTAAACTTACTTATGAAATTTATAATATCATCATCGTTTATAAAATCAGCGAATATTATTTGAAAACTATTCTGCAAGATATTATTATGTCCTTGACAACTAAATTTTGTGGTTAGACCAATAGTATTAAATAATTTTACCATTGATCTACATTCGACATCTATTTCATCATAATTTATATCCATAATTACAATAATCCACTTCTAACTGCATCATCATATCCACTACTAACATATTCTGGTTCTTTTCTTTGAATTGTTTCTTTATAACCAAAACCACAATGATGACACCAATTATTATCATATGCATATTTAACTTCTGGTTTAATATTGAATCCACATGATGGACATTCTTTATATTGAATTAATTTAAATTCTTTCATTATTTAATTTCTCCTTCTCTTCATATTGCTTAATTCTTGCTAAAATATCTTCAGGAAAATATCCTTCTGTTCTAAAATAATTTCCTAGCATATCTTTAGCACATACGTTATCGTAGTTTTTACAAATAATTATATATTCACATTCATCATGGATATATTCACAATAATTATCTTCCACATCATCAGATAAATTAATATCATAATCTATTTCCATTGTTTCATAACATTCTTTATCAGGCTTAAAATCAAGAGGTTCTTCCCCTTTACAATTTTCTTCACACCACGTATAACAAGATGAATTATTATCTAATTTATATGTTGCTTTGCACGTTCTACATTTACAATCAAGACAATTCTCACTTAAATTTTTCAATTCCATCTTATACACATCTCCTTCCTTTTAAATGTTTTGTATGCCCATTTGGATTCTCCATAATCCATCGATATGCAATAAATACATTTACAAATACAATAATTAATACTGCAAACATAAATTCACACTCCTTATCAAATCATATTAAATTACATTAAACACAACTTGCTCATACCCAAAATCTAAAACCAATCCCTCTACCACATCTTGCAAATTAATCATAGCAGTATCAAACAATTTCTTATCCTTACCAATTGCATTAACAACATTTTGTTGTGCTTGTGAGGATAATATTTGAGTATCACTTGGACTAAACTGATCGAATAGAAACATTGTGTTGCCATCAATAATTTTAGAGTTTTGCATATTTTGTTCAATATACAGAAGTTGAATTCGATTCTTTGGGATGCTTATGTAAACTTTTCCGTCTTCAATTTTTAATACTTTTATGTATTCAAGGCTATTGATTCCAATTCCATAGTTGTATTCAAAATCTAGAGTAATTTCTCTTAATGTGAATTTATTAAATATCTTATCCTTATTTGATATTTTGGATAAATATTTATATTTTCCTTTTAATGATGTAATTTCACCAACCTTTCTTAATTCATTTTGGATTATGTTTGGATTTTGTAATTTCTTTAGTTCGCTTGCTCTATCAATTTGTTTTTGTTGTGATTTAGAATCTCCTAGTTGCGATTGTTCAGTTGGTATGGGCTTTGGTATAGATAAGTTATGATATTTTAGATAAATATTTGCTGTAATTATAGTTGTAGCAACTAAGAGAATAGTAAATTTTTTCATAATATCCTCCTTTAACTATTTATTAAATACTCTCTTTAATCCACTCTAACCATTTGTCATCTTCAGGAAAGAATACATCTCTATTACCTGATTTATTAAGATTATAGATTAATTGTCCTAGTCTTAAATCAGGATTTTGTTTCCAACATTCACGTAATGCTTCAATAATTTCATCAATTCTATTTGGGTTTCTCATTTATAGTTTCCCCTCATTTCTATAATTTCCAATCAGAAATTTTATTTTTAACCATATCTTTTAATTTTTCATACACCATTTCATGAACTGCTCCATTATCTAAAAGTTGATAGCTTACACTTTCTGCAATTGCTTCTGGTAATAGTTTGTCAATTTCCATTTCAATTATTTTATGAATATTCTCATTAGACATTTTACTGCGAATAATATCTTTAATGATTTTAGTTAATCCTTTTTCTTGAATTATGGTTTCGATTTCATCTTTAATAATTTCTTCTAACATTTTTATTTCCTTCTTTCTATTATTATTTTTAATTTATACTTTCCCTTAAACAATACTCAAATATTCATTGAACAATTTAACTAGTTCTTTTTCATATTGTTTTTCAGAAAACCCTTCAAAATACTCATCAAACGATTCCATTTTATCTCCCATCATTGCTTCCAATTGACTTGGTTGATATTCAAAAGCACCAATTAATGTTGCCATAACTGCACTTAAAATTAATTTATTTTCATCCATTATCTTACCAACTCCTTTCTAACAATTTCACTAGCAATTTTACCATCATAAGTAACACCATAGGAGTTCTTTAATATAGACATAACTTTACCCATTTGTACTTCTGAATTAATATCTTTCAATGCTTCAATGATATCTCTAACCACATTTTCTAATTCTTCGTAACTCATTTTCTGAGGCAGATATTTACTCAGAACTTTAATCTCAGAAACAATATTGCTTGCATCTTTATTATTTTTCAAAAGAATTGTTTGAATCTCATTTGCATTTTTAATAAATTTCTCAATGACTTGCAATACTTCTTGGTCTGTAGATTCTCTATTTCCAAAGTTTTTTCCTACCATAGATGCTTCAGAATACAGAGTTGTTAATAATGTTGCTGTGTCAGTTTTACGATCCTTACGAGCGATAAGAGCGTCTAATTTGATTTGATTGATTAGCATATTTATTACCTTCTTTCTAATTTTATTTATAAAAAATCAATTCTAAATTCTATCCTACTCTTGATAAGAACAAAACCACATTGGAAAATCTTCTGTCTTAATACAATTTACATTAATACAATTCTCACAGGGAGACCAGTATGTATCATCTTTCATTTGAAATTCTGCAAAATCTAACCATTGAATAAGTTTCTCTTCTGTGTTTTCAATACCTTTTTCTCCGAAGAATGTAATAATTTCATTTGTTAATTTATCTCTTGTGCGTTGATAAATCATTTTTATTCCTCCTTTTAAAATGTTTAACAATGCTATTTTGTTTTCTAAAATAAATGTTTATTGTCAGTCATTATTTTCACGCCACCTTTTTGCTAATCCAATTTTATGAATAGTTGCTAACTTTACAACATTGATATGTAATGGTTTACGTACTTCTAAAGCATCTGAAACTTCTTCATACTCCAGAAAATCCTCTTCATAAAAATTCATATATGGATCTTCATCTTTCCATTCGTTTGTTTCTTTCCACAATTCAAATGCCTCTTGATGTAAATCATGGTTGTTGTCGTATTTTGATATAAATGATTTATCAATCATAAAATTTTCGGGAACAATTTTAAATGTTTTAATAAAGTTAATTAAGCAAATTTCACACATTTGAGCTTTCCATGAATTATTATTGTCAAATATGCTATTGTAACTAAATGAAAAATTAAGTTGTTGAATTGAGTCTAATTTATCTTGTTCAACTGGTTTTCCACAACAGTTGCAAATAACACCTACTATAACTTGCTCTGTTCTTGTAATCTCTATATTTTCAGTAATAATCATATTTAAAAATCACACTCTTTCTTAATTTAATTTATGGTTATAAGATAATACGCATGGGGATTTCAAATTAAGGGTATCTTGGAAAGTTTTATGAAAAATATTTTATGTATTACTTAATGGAATGCCCCTTCTTCCATTCTATGAGAATAAATTATATTTCCTCTGTCATCATCTTCAATAAATTTAATCCCTCGCCTATGTCTACTTGCTTCCAATTCTTTAGTAATCCTAATTTTATCCTTATTGTTTTTATAAGGAATTGCACACCAAATATCATTGATAAAGGTTTCTTTCACTGGTCTTCTAATCATAAACTTAATACACTCCTTTTATAATTTTTACTTTTTACTTTATAAACTATGTGGATTTATTGAGTTTGTTACAGAATATTAGGCAATTTAATGGTTTTTTGATTAAATACCTTGCTTAATCTTTAATTATTTCAACATATGCTTGTGTTACTCCGAAATCTTTAATCTTATTTTTTGACCAGATATTATCACCTACAAATAAATCGATCCTTTGATTTTTTATTAAACCTCCTTTATCTAAAGCAGTATAGATATTATCATATTTCTTATATTTATTCTCTTTGAATGTAAGCCTTACTTTACTACCAAGTGGTATGATAGTAGGGTCAACAGAAATTACCCTAGCTGAATCAATTGTATGACCTCTCAAGTCAAATCCAGATGAAGTAATACCATATCCTTCTGTTCCTCTTGATTTTTGGCAACTATTAAATGAAAGGTCATAGGCTGTTATAATAAACTCCATTGGTTCTGGTTTCTCATCAATTTTAACAATTATGTATTGCTTTCTTATTTCTTTTAAGACATTTGCATCACTTCCTAAATAATTATTAATATGATTTGATCCCATACTATTTATGATAATAAATGCACTAAGTAAGATACTAATCTTTCTCATTTTGTAACTTCTCTTTTCTGTCAAGTTTTATTTTTTAATTCAATTGATTAAGAAAAAGGGGATTAAATCCCCACTTCTACCATTGCTCTGTAATCCATCAAAATACTTTTAATTCCTATAGAATCAACCACTGGATGGTCTATTTCTATTTCATTGATTACTATGTGTTTAAATGGATAAGTTTTAACAATACCTAGTTTGACCTCGCTTCTTGAAACTTCTAACATATTTACTCTTTTAATATGGAATGCAATCCCAAATTTTATTTTTATTCCCTTTTCTTGGAGAAGATTCAATTCATTTTTAGCATCTAATTCATCTGTATATGTATAATAGCCATTAGAAAGCGTTTCTGAATAAGAATATATATATTTCCTAATTTGTTTGTCATATGAGATTGAGTTAACTCCTACAAAATTTCCTCTGCTATCTTTTAGTACAAACACTTCTAATTCAGTCATTCCATCTACTCCTCTATAATTTTTTAGTAAGACCAAACATTTGATTCTTTTTTGGAACATGTGTTCCTTCCGTGTAAGTACATACTATCATTTTACGTTTAGAAAATCAAAACAAAAATAAATCTTTTATAACCAGTTTTTCGACAATATAACCTAATTTGTTATATAATTATTTTTATACTTACCACCACTTTCATTAAATAAATTAGAAAATTGGGTCGATAACCTCAAATTATCTTGAGGTTATCGACTGTGTTTGTTTATATGCCTCATACATTTCTTTTAATCCTTGCCATCCCCTTTCGTCTAGTTCTAAACTTCTAAATAATTGTCGAAAATCTTCAGATTTTAATTCTCCAAGTTCTTTTTCTTTTTGTAAACATCTGTCAAGCATACCAGATTGAAATATAAGAGTTGGATTTAAAAATTTAATACCTGTGTACGTTCTAAAGTTTTTAAATCTTGAACTTATATTTCCAACAGCAATCCTTTCATCATTGTCACTACTTTTCCTGTCAAGTGTTCTTAGAATATATGGAGTATCTTTAACAGGCATAATAGCAAATCTTCCTGTGTCCTCTCCATTTGATTTATGATAAGTGTCTTCGATACAAGCCATTCTTAATATTTCCATAGTCCTTGGATCTACAGTTATAGGTCTTGGTCGAGGATTTTTAATTTTATCATCTGGATCTCTAGTTACAATGACTATATTTGATTCAGGGTCTAGATCACTCATTTTTAGATTTCTTAATTCTTCATAGGTATAACCTTTCTTTGTTCTTCCTCGGATATTTTCAAATAATGATACCAACAATGCTTTATCAACGTAATTATAAAGCATGTCACAATAATCATACATTTGCTCTCTAGTAATATAAGAAAGTTTTTGAGCTACTTGATGAACATATTTTGGCAAATCTTCTTTTTTATCAACTAATTTAAGAACATTCATTGAACTGTAATTATTAAACAAACACCAGTCTAAATATTGCATAATAATTGTGTAGGCCACACCTAATGATTTAATACTTTTCTTTTTCATTCCAATTAGTAATTCTTTTACCTCTTCGTAAGAAAATTTACTCAAATCTTTGTTTTTTTCGTGCTCGAATCTACTAACACTTTTCAAGATAGAGGTATTTGTCATTCTAGTGCTTTCATTTGGATATTTCTCATCAAGAAAACGATTTTTCTGATCTTCGTTAAATAAAGTTCTTTCAATAGTTAATGACATTATGATACCTCCTTCTGAATTTGAGAAACAACATCTTTAAAATAATCAGAAATCTTTTTAAATGTAGACAGATTTACATTGTTTTCGATTCCAATTTTCTTCCAAATTTTATTTGATTTATCGAAGTCTAAAGAGTTTAATACTTTTACTAATTCAGGTTTCCAGTCATCACCATGCTTTTGTTTCATCAAATCTCCTAATATAATATACCCCATAAACATATTATCATGAGCCATATAAGTGTCTTCTCTAGTGTTCGATAATAATTCAGATTTGAATTTAGAATGATAGAGACCAATGACATTATTAAATATTTCAATAATATCATTCTCAACTTCTTCTGTTCTAATAGCTGGTTCTTCTTTAAGATCATAAATAAACTCAATTGTTTTTGATAGAGTGTCAAATGTCATTAATTTGTTTTCAACTTTTAATTCTTTTTCGTTAAAGGCTATGCGATTAAACATATCATTCTTGCTTTGGTGACTGTTTATAGCTTTTGCTACTTCCATATTTGGGTTAGCGGTGTTTTTATAGTTTACCCATTCTTTTTCAATGGGAGCAGCCAAACTTTCTTGACGAATTATTTGATTGGCACGTTCCTCTGTGACATGATGAATATATATAGATGTTACTCTATTAATCTCAGGCTTAGTTTCTACTGTTTTAAGCATACCACAAGTTCTGTTTGCTCCGTCAATTATGTCCACCAAAGTAGACACATTATCTGGTTCAATTAACAATGTTCTAGCTTTAGAATCATAGTGATATTTTTGTTTTTGTCCATTTATTTTACGAATATTCCAAATAATTGCATTTGGACAGAAACTATTATCTAACATTGACGTAGCTATTTCTAATACCTTTTCACTATCAATATTAATAGATTCGACAATTCTGCTTCCACTTCTCCTTTTAAGAAGTTGTCTTTGAGTGTTGGGGTTATAAGTCAATAATCCATTTCCCATATAAACACCGATATTCTGATATGTTTCCATTGTACATAACCATTGATTATCACCTATTTGATCAACATTGTGTAACAAAATATATTTAGCCTTTTCTTTTTCTAACTTTTGATATGATTCTGAAGAAGACAATTCAATCTCTGTAAAAAACTCATCTGGATTTATTTCTATTCGATGAGTATACCCATAGAGATACTTTGTGAATAAACACAACTCAATTTCTTCAACATAAACCAATGGAATTGCTTTAGTGAATATACCTGTAGTTCTGCCCCTCGGTATACCTCGTTCTAATAATTTACCTACAACCTGCTCTTGAATTTGATTGTCATTAGCATAATCTTCAATGACTAAATTAAGAATATCCTCAAGAATTTGACGATCTTGTTTCATAATATTTATTCCTCCTTTTGACATATCAGCAACAAGTTATGTTGCTATGTATTGGTTAATAATACGCAATGCTATTATAATATATAATATGCCGATACGTCAAGAAGATGCTTGATTACTTTTATATTTATTATTATAACATTATTGATTGCACAATGTCAAATAATTTATTTTATACACTTGATTATCACCTTTCCACCTTAATTAATCATATTCTCATAAGTCTGAAACTTCATCTGCTCTTTACACAATAAATTATTAACAAACATCAAAAACCAAGTAACCAATATTACTGGAATAGACATTGTTACAACCATAATGATTAATTGATCCATAATTTGTAGATTAATTAGAATATGATTATTGTTTACTAGTTTTACAACATATGCAATTGCAGAAATTCTAGCCAATACAATTGTTATAAAACTAAATACAAAGAATTTGTTTTTAAATACTGCTCTAAATAAATCAACATGAACTGAATTATTTCTTCTCATTACAACAAACGAAATTACACATAAATATAATACTCTCGCAGGGATACCTAATAGAAAATTATAGAAAACATTGTCATTGAAGAATGATATTGGTTTATCAACTATTGATAATATAAATGGACAATATGATAATTCTACTAGTCCTACAATGACAAATCCTGCGATTGTGTAAATTGCTGTTTTTAGTATTAGGGAGATAGTTATATTGAAACTGTTGTTTAGGACTATAAATTCCATAAGTAGTATCATTAGAATCATGGTTGATATCATCATATTTTGCTTTGGAACAAGAATTATGTATTTGAAGATGTTTATAAGGATAGATACTGGTAATACAGCTAGAGCAATCCATTTTAGACTTCTATTCCATGTATAAATGTCTAGGAGGTTATTTAGTTTTAGGAAGATTAGTGTTATTATTGCGACGAATCCTTCTTCTGGGAGCGATGTGAATATTATGTTTAGGATGATGTGGGGTAGGGATAGTGTTTGCATGTTAGTTACTCCTTTTTATTTTATTTTGATTGTAGAGATGGTCATTATAAAATCATTGTGTGATAAATATTTATGAATTTATATAATGACCATCAATTTTATTTTCATTCTAATATGCTACCCTTTGTTGCTGTGATAATGGTGTATTAAAGTTATTATTAAAGTTATCACTTCTGATATGAGCAAGACGACTCTCTTCCTCTTTGTTTACGTACTCATTAAGTTTGTTTAAGAATCTATCTACAGTAGATTCTTTAGCCTTTGTGTGAACCATGCCAGTTTCTATCATGATTGCGATTTCCACCTTACGAAGAACATCTTCGGGACATTCACAAATTGGTTGGATATAACCATCAATCATCAACCGACTTTTTGATACCACTCGCATTTGCTCAACTAAAATTTCAGATTCCTGAGCTAATCCGCATTCTTGAGGAGATATTCTTACGTGGGTCGGCATAGTATTTTTCATTATTTTACTAGATAAAGGGATTGCCATTAAAATAGTACCTCGACAATTTCCGACATTATTGGAAATTATTAGGGACGGCCTAACTCCCGATTGCTCACTCCCTGCAACAATTCCATAATCACATAATGCGATCCACCCTCTCATTGCACTTACACTTCTTAGATCAACTCCTGTATCGTTTAAATTATAACCGCACGCGATTCTTAAATCATTAAATGAGACTCTAAATTCTGAACCTAAAGCAATTTTTTTAAGAAGCCAAAGTTCTGGGTATGTAGTTATTTTTTCATGCATAATGTTAGCTATGGTTTTAGCCGAATTTGGTATTCCATTTCTCCCTGCAAATTCTGAAACCGTATTACATCCGACAGCAATCTTTACCAAATTAGCGAGTTTTTTAAAATCCTTTACCTCATTTGATTTGACTAATTCACTCTTCTTTCTTAATCCAAACATATTAATCATCCACCCTTCATAAATTGTAAATATAAATTTTCTGAATACATACTTTATATTTACAATGATACAGCAATGATGTTAGTATGTCAATAGGTATTTATAAATTATTTTATAATTCAAAAGGAGAGAGTATAAAACTCCCTCCTTAAAATTGGGTATGTACTAAGCGATACAATTAGGGGTTTCTGATTGATTCCAAATGATAGCAGAGGACATTACTGCTGCAAAAGCGGCGATTGCCACAAAACCAATTACGATATTCTTTTTCATTGTTTTCACCTCCTTTTATAATATATTTGAAAAATCAGATCAGTCATCTCTGACAGTCTGCTTCTCACATCTATTAAGCATAACACAATAATTTATATAAGAATAAACTAATGTGGTTATTAACGCAGGAATTAAAAAGGTAGAACCTATTACTATAAACAACTGTTCGTATATATTACCAATGACAGATAATAAATTATTGTAAATTATTAGTTTTACAAAATATATCTCATATAGTAGTAATCCTATGGTTATTCCAGACGTTGATCTCATAAAAAATTTGTTATTTAATATATAATCGCCTAAGTCCATTTGAAATTTGTCATTCTTTTTTATAAGAATATAACAAATTATTACAATGTTTATTATCCTTGATGCTAATGAACATATAATAACTAAATAGAAGTTCAATTTAATTTCCTCATAATTTTTATTAGTTAATTGTAAAATAATTGGATAAGTTATTGATTCAATTGCTATTGCAAGTAATATGCTTTTTGTAAAATATTTAAAGGCTTTTTCTTTCAATTTTGAATACTCAACATATGAATGTTCTTTTGTACTTAGTACAATAATTAAAAATATGTATAAAGTAATAAATGATATTGTTTTATTTATGGTTGGAGGTGTTTTGATAATATAATTTAGAATGTCTAATAAAAATGCTGAAGGAATCACTACTTTTAAAATTGATATAGTATTGTTTTTTATATTATATAAATCCAACAGTTCTTTTCTTTTCATTAGTTTTAATGTAACAATTATCATAAACATAAATTCTGGAATTGTGATACAAATACAACTTAATGCACCATGAATAATATTTTCCAACATAATCATCTACTCCTCTAAACTTTTCTTTGCTATGTGATAAGTATACACCTCCTTTCATCGCTTGTCAACTAAATATTATTTATTAATTTATGATAACATACTTTTATTGAGTAATATATTACCAAAACAACAAAAACTCTATTAAGTAGGTCTCCTATGCTCATAATAGATATAAAAACATCTATGTAATCGGTCAAAAATATTAGATTAGTATTATTACTTCCAAATATATGGAAATCTTTGTATTGTAACATTTTATCAAACATATCTATTTTTGAATATCCTGTACCGAAACTTACACTTGCAAAAACAGGCATTTTTGAATCGTTAAATTTCATAGCGATAACATTTAAGACAGATCCTATACCCATACATAACACACCTAAAGAAACAGGAGATGTAAAATGGGTTAATATAGTGTTCTCTTTAATATTAATTTTCTTAAAGATAGATATGTCGAATAGTTTATATTTACAAATCAAACCTAAATAAAATAATATAGATACAATTTTTATGTATTTGGCATATTCCATAAACCAATATTCTCCATGCATCATCAAATAGATAATGTAGATATGCAATAAACAAGTAAATGCAATAGGATATATACTCCAATGCTTAAACAAATTTAATACCTTCCATCTATATCCCTTGAACCACGCAAAAATGAACGTAAACACTACTACTTCGATCACATAATCACCTTCTTACCATCTATCCATTGGAAAACTCTCGTTCCCATAGGTGTAATTGTTACCATCTCAAGTAAAACACCTGCAAATATACTAATTCCAATTATGTATTTTTGAGTAAACAATATTAATATCATACTAATTATATATGAGAATTTAATAAACTTTATTGTCTTATACTTCTTTATATTACCACGGTCACAATCTTTATCTGATTTATCTGGTCTTTCTTGTGGTGAATATTTTTTTGCTATATATACGTTCCACATAGATCCAAATGATATTCCTACTACTAATATTAACGTATTTATATGTAATATGCTAATTAGATATCCTAGTGATAAGAAGAATAGAACCATCATTGCAAAGCATTTTCCTATGGTTGACATATGTACTCCTCCAGCCAATGCTCTGAGGGCAGAGAAGGCATTCATTACAAAGAAAGTAGGGGTAAATATATTAAAATAACTTGCAATTGACAATACAATTATATATTTGAACACTTCGCTCCAAAAATTTCTAATTCCATTTTCGGCTAATTGTTGTACTTGAGATTTTGTTGCCTCAATATCCATATTCCTATATTTTTTTACTACTTTCTTAACTTTATTGAAATCATTTTGATCAAACAAATCAATTATATTATCTACTTTAAGCAATTTATATGTTGTTTTTGTTGCTAGTGTAATTAAATCCATTTATTTTGTATCTCTCCTTTACTATTGTAATTTATTTTTAGTCTATGTATTTATTAATAATTATGTATTCTACGGAGGTTTATTATTTTGATCTTTAATCATATTCTCATAATCTTCTAGATACATCCACTTAAATCCAAAGGCTGCCTCACGTATTTTACCTGTATCAGAACGAGGTTTTTTGGTTAAACAAGAACTAATACTTGTTCCATTTGCCTTTCCTAAATCCTTGGCAGCAGATGTAACAGAATTATATGTTTTTATTAAACTATTATCCATAGATAAACAAGCAATATTTGCACCTTGTACTTGATAATTATTTGGTTTAATTAACCAATTGCCACCTACACTGGCACGTATTGATGTAACTGAAGTTTCTAATATATTAGCTATATCTGCATATGTATGACCACTATCGAGTAGTTTTTGAGCTTTTTCTATATCCCAATTTCTTGTAGTATTTTTGTCTATCTGTACATAATCTGGGATTTTATCTATATGCGGTATAAAAAATCTCAATATTTCTATTATAGTAAAATCTCTTTTATCTATTGCTATATATTCATATTCATTATTAATAGCAAATTCTTTTTTAAGTTGATCTACTTTAATTCGTTTGTCATTATCATGGTATTCACTTTGACATTCTATTAATAAGTTGTTCAATTCTGGAACATATATATCATATCTGCTTATATTATTATGTATTTTAAATCCTGCATCGAATTCCCATTCTGTATGACTGTATTCCCATCTCAACACTTGTTTTAATGTGGATGCCATAACAGATTCTTTTTGTTCTTGTGAACATGTTGGACATTTAAAATTACAATTTACTGCGTTATATATTCTCTTTTGGTAATCTTCATGCTTCTTATTACCACATTTAAACCAAACTTCTTCGTCGCTTCCAGACATATATTCATAAGGAGACTTTTTATTTATATCAGACCATATTCCTAATACTTCTTGATATAATGTCCCTAGACTATCTAATGGATGTACTTTTTTACCTCCACAATATCCACATCTATCCCCTTTTACAAAATCTCCACATCTTACCCCATAACTCCCATGATATTCTTTTACTTGACATTTTATATATACCTTTTTATTTGACTGCTTTGTAATTTTAAAAGGATCAATTATATTTTCATCATAATCCCAATACAATTCTAACGCTGTAATTCCAAATGAGTCTATTAAAAACTGACCATAACTATCTAGTGGATGTACTAAATAGTATCCTTGACAATAACCACACCTACTCCCTGTGCTAAAATCAGCACATCGCACTTTATAACTACCATGATAATCTACTTTTTTACAAAATATATACACATCTTTTTCTGATCTATGACTTATTTTCCACGGATCAATCCCTAATTCATCATTTGTTTTATAATCCCAATATTTTTCTAAAAAATCTTCTCCCAAATCATTAATTCCTTTTTCTGCAAAGGAACAACATAAACCACATGATTTGGATTTTAAAGATATTATACTACTAGGTGTAGAAAACCAATCTTTACCACAAGAGCAGATATGCCATATTTTTGTTAATGCACCTTCATACTCAATCCCCTCTTTTAATTTTATATTGGTGTTGTTAATTTTATTTACTTCTTCTAATTCTAATTTATATTGTTCTGTTGTTTTTCTTATAGCCAATATCTAATTATATCTCTCCTTCTTAATTTGCATAAGCAACATTATTTTTAATCTCACCAATATCAAACTGTATTCTCAATGCATTTGAAATCTTATCCATTATGTAATTATCGCAATGTCCGATTTTTTCTATGAACATAGCTCGATTTAACAGTTGTACTTGTTCACAAAGAGCTATAGAAACTATCCTTAATCCAGTATTGATTGAAATTTCTACATGCGTAGGGATATACTTTTTGGATTTTGTTGTCGTTGGCACCGCATGAATTACACTAGAATACTTACAGCACATTGTATTCGCTACCACAATCATCGGACGCATAAAACCACCTTGGATAGAACCTATTCCTTCACCTAGATTTGCTAGAAAAATATCACCTCTTTTAATCTCATGCTGAACTTTATTTATTACATTTTGCATAATATAATCACACTCCTTTTTTATTTCCTTGTGATTATATTATAGACAATTTCATTTTGTCCTATTCATATAATTAAATATTTATTTTTACATTCCGAGTCACATCCCTTATATTCCAATCACCTACCACCACAAACTAGGCAAACACAAAGCAAATATATTTACTATATCTTCTACTTTTTCTTTCTGCTCTTCAGTCCTTCTATATTCGTCAACAGTCAACTCAATCTTCAACCCATCCAGCATCCTATCAATACATTCTTGAAACGTAATTGTCTCACCTTTAAACTCGTATTTATGAAAAGATGTGTCAATACCATTTACTTCATTATACATAGACAATCTTTCATACAACCATAGCTTAAATGTAAAATCCATTGACCAAGTTTCTTTTTCATCAAAACCATATATTTCTCTTTCTTTAATCCATCGTTCTTGTCTTGAATCATCTTTATTCCACCCTTGAGGAGTATTATCCTCTTTTATACCAAGGTCTTTAAGATACTTTCCTAACATTTATTATTCCTCCTCCAACCCCTTAAATGCCCTCACAGCAACCTCTAATTGCTCTATACTTGGTTCACTAGTAAAAACATATTTCTGCAATAAACTTCCTACAAAATAAATCGGTTTAACAATCCACATTACAACCCTATTATCTGATCTCATTGCTTCATATGTAATACCCCATCCTAATAACATTGCTCCAGAATGAAAGAATGTAACCAATAATCCAGAAATTATCATTAATCCTACCCATAAATTAGTTCCACAATCATCGTTTACACAACTTTGATTTATTGACGTTTCTATTTTTACTTTTCCATTTTTCTCGTAATCATTTACTACCTTATGTTCTGCTCCATGATAATATTTCGTTTTACTGAATTTATTAAACAACAACATTAAAATCGGCAATATAATAAAATTATGATAGTTGCTGTTTTGTAGACTGCTTGGTTCAAAATTGTACAAACAATAAGAATAAATAAGACTAAATGCCAATAATAACAAACCAAATTTTGTAAATATAATCTTAAATATAATCCAATACGCTCTTACAAATGGTATTTTATATATAAGTTCCTCTAATTTTATCTCCTTATTATCCTTGATGTTTTTGTTTACTACTACTACATCATTACCTTTTCTTATTGCTATTGAAGTATGTGTTTCTGATTCAAACATTACACTATTGTATCCTGCTCTACCACCTAGTAATTTCAATATCAAACACTCCTCATATCATTTTATCTACCAAATTCCCATTCAAAAGCATAACAACTCATCTATTACACTTCCTTTTATTCCCCTCTATAAACAATCTAACTTCTTCATATGTAAATTGCTCTGTAATCGCAGGATGCATCCACTTTTCCCACGCAGTTTTTAAATCACATTCAAATAATTTTGATTGCTCAACTAAAATCCCTGAAACTTTTGATAATTCTAATTTAAACATTATTTTTCCTCCTTATTATTAACTTATTACTTTAATATTTATTTACCTCCCCAAGCACAAGCAAAAAAATATTCCAATCCACATTATGAAAAACCAAGCAACAGGACTTTGAGGCAAAATATTAATCGTAATATGTTTATGTTCTTTATTATTCTCACACACAATTAAACTCTCCTTTATAAGTTTTAACTTATTCACAACATTCTTCACATACATTTCTATGATAACCGCAATCAGGACACTTTTTGGGTTCTGGACAATAAATATGATAACTAGAAATATTACCATCTTCTTCAATTCTCATTTTACAAGCGTGATCTATGGGAAGTTCTTCTCCACAAGAATGACATATGTTGCTCATTTTAATTAACTCCTTTTTTTATACTTAGTTTAAACCAGTTTATAAACTATCATTACTACCCTAGTGTTTTCAAAATGCCATTTAATTTCTAACACTTCCACTTCATCTTCATTACAATTAAGCCATTTATTAATATCCTCTTCTAAATCAGATATTCTATCATTAATATTAACACGACTAAAAATCTTAATTTGAGTCAAACAATCATTTCCTTTCTAACCATATAAAACTATTCTTTTCTGGGAATCTAATACAATTGTAATCTCTTTACATATTTCTGTGCTTCACTTTTAAGCATAGGTTCAAGTCCTACACATGTAAGGGAATTTGGTTTCACTTCATTACATCCATTATCTCTAATATAATAGAATCCTGCATCAATTAATTTCTCTAAATCCTTTTACTTTCCTCTTAGAATTATTTTCTTCTGATCTTTTTGATACCATCTCAACCAAGTTAAATACATATCTTTTTTAAATGAAACACTATGATATGTAATTATTGTCGCAACGTGTCCAACTTGAGCTGAAACCTTCCCTGCACTCATGTTTAATTCTGAATTAATGATAAAATACTGAACTAATTCGTCATCCATAAATAATCACTCCTAATCTCTAAATATCAATTCCTTATCTTGATAATCCTGACTAATAACTTCATATTTAAATTCAGTCAATACAGGATATTCACTTTTACAAGTTTGACAATATTGCATAATCTTTACAAGTCCTTCATTTTCTTGATTAAAAGACACCCAAATTATTTCTTTGATATTTGTGTCTTTGCTTTTATAATAAGGGCATGTGATGTTGTTTATCATAATAATTTATTCTCCTCTTTAATCTTTATAAACTCTTCCCATGCAGAACTATAAATTCTATTATAGCATTCTAAACACAGGTCTTTTGATTCTTCTTTTCCTGATACACTCAACCACTTGCCATTAACCTCGTCAGTGGTTACATATCCTCCACCACTATATTTACCATCATCTAATATATGTACTAAACAAGTAAAAGGATAATTATGCTTTACTTCTTTTTCACATGCATCACAATATGTTTTCTTCATTAAATTTCCTCCTTTATAAGTGAATCTAACGTACAATATCCATGACAATCAATCAAAACAGGGTTAAATTTATTGTCTCTGCAACCTTCATTACATGATTCGTTCTTACAATATTCATCTTCACATGTATTACATTTGCATTGGACGCACTCTTGATATTTCATTAAGTATTCCCTCCTTTCCTTTAAAGTTTCTCACCTGAATCTATTTCAATTCTTTAATATCAAGATTGACATCATATTCTGCATCAAAACAATCCCAACATGAAATATTACTCTTTGGACATTCTTTTCCTTCGTGTGGACACTTAATCATATCCTTTAATCTTTCTATTTCTTGCCACGTTCCGACAATAATCATTAAATACACGTCTCCTTTATCCTTCGAATGTGTTCTTTTACCATCTGTTTCCTTCTTAAATTTCTAATTCTTTAATCATTAATTCATATAATTCTTCACTTATATCTTTCCATTGAAAGTCTTTATTAGTTCTAATTCCAATAGTATAACTACAAGTAACTGCATCATGACATAATCTTACCACTCCATCTTCTGCTTGTAAGATAAATGTTCCTGTTTGGCCTTTAAGCATTTAATTTTACCTCTTTCTTAAAGCATTTTAAATAACTCATTTATCTGATTAAATCAACATGGATAACCTTCATGTAATTCATCTCTTGAATCAGTATAAAAACTTTCTTGATACATTTCGCATTCTTCATTATCACATTTGAAAATATCTCCTTCTTTCTCTATCCAAGACTGAGGGTACGACCAATAATGTTCTGCTACTTGACGCTTACCATAGTAATCTGTGCATTTTAATTCATAACCACAATATGGACATTCCAAAATTATTCTCCTTTCCAAACCTATAAAATTTTATTTTTATGGGAAATACTGGTTTTAAAATCATTGCTACAGTAGGGTTACAAGGTTGGGTTATTTTGAGATTTCAAATCTTTCTCTCATTAATCTATCCATTTTAGCATTCAACGAACTTAATTTTTCTTTTGCTTCAAAATAATCTTTTAACTCATCAGTTTTTAACAATTCTTCGATTATCACAGATGTTACATTTCTTTTGAATTTCAACTCTTCATATTCCTTAATAATTTGCTCTTTGCTTTTTCTAAATGATCTGTTTATCTTAAATCCTTCTACTCTATAACTATTTTCATCAGTAAAATAACAATGATAACCTTCTTTTCGTTGTTTAAACCATCCCGTCAAAAGACTTAATTTTCCTTCACTAGATATTTTACATCCTTGTGTTTGCAAATTATTTCATCTCCTATTGTCTTAAATCACTCAAAGGAAATGTCTCTAATTTCCCATCTCTTTTATCCTTTTGATATTGAAGTAATACTTCCCTTACCTCATCGTCAATTATATTGTCTTCATCATAATCATTAATTTTGCTATGATAAATTTCCTTTCTATCTAATGATTTTACAAATTTATAACCAATATAGCAATACCAACCAATTGATAGAAAAATACATCCACTAACAAATTCAATGGGGCTATGTAATGAATAAGCACCTTGCAGAACAAGAAACATTAAAGATATATTAATTATTCCAACTATTAATGTAATAAATGATAAATTAAATTTATGCTCTTCTTCTTTTGTTCGATTATAATTTCTGAACATAATTATTTCCTCCTTCCATAAGATAAAAACAATATTCTATTTGCTTTCTCTTAATGATTTTATAATCCCTTGATTTTCTTGTGAACTCATTAATTTGCCCCATAATTCATTGGTAATACATACAAATCCACTGTTTGTAATAACATAATTATGCTTAATAAGATGTTGGATTTCTACATCTCTTACAAGTGAACCATTAATTCCTTTATTAATTACAGTTCTATTTATCACTTCAATTCCTCCTAACTACATAGATTATTTGTTTTCTGGGCTACCATAAAACTGATTTGTTTAATGTTACCTTTTTATTTTCTTCTCTTTTAACCAAATCTGGATTCTCCCACACATTCCCTATAATTTTAACATATTCACTTTCTCCTATATAAAAACAATCGTTAATCATATCCTTAATAATTATTATTTGATCAAATTCCCAACATCCATAGTGTGAAGTGCCACCCCAAACCCTAACAATATCACCTTCGTAGATTTCTTTATTGTCTGATGGGTTGTCTGTGCGTTCTTTAAATCCTGTAAATTGCATCATTTATACATTTTCAATAAACTGAAGATAACGTTCCGTTCGATGGTTTTCTCCAACATTTCTTCTTAGTTTAACTTGATCTGCGTCAATGTAAAAGGTGTATACTTCGGACATAATATTATATTCCTTATCCCATGCTCTAAATTTATATTGTTTCATGTCGAACACTTCCTACAATATAATGATATATTTTCATTTTCAAAATATTTACCACAATGATTACATTTAGTACCAAACATTATTTTCTGCTTATCACCATCATATATAACATCAAATCCATACTTATATGTTTCTATTGCTAATTCTAAAACATAACTCCCTCTAATCCTACCACAACCCTCACAAGGATGCGAAATGTGATTTAAACAACCTCTATGACTACAGGGGCTCCATCTCTCATACAGTATCTCCTTCTAATACCCAATGTAAAGTTGATATTTGACCTTTTATGAATTCTAAATACCCCTTTTCATTTTCCATATTTGAATATAAGTTTGGATTACCTCTGGATTCATAAATTGATTTACTAACTTTTATACATTCTAATTGTAATTCGACTAACCTATTACAAATATCATTTTTATTCTTCATCTTGCCAACTCTCCCTCAGTTTAGGATTTTCCCAATCTAAAAATTCCTTCTCTGCTCTATCTCTACATTCTGGACAAAATCCTCTACCCATTCCATCTGTACATAAATGAGCATTGCCATCTTTGCCACAATACCAACAAAGATAAAAACTATTTTGTTTTGATGGATGCCAGGGGTTATCTTCGCTATCTTTATCAATAAATAGATACCCACATTTCTCTTCAAACTCTTCATCAGTCATATTATCAAAATGGTCTGCTATCTTTTTGAGTCTTTCTTCCATAGTTAACATTTTTACACTTCCTTTGAAACGATTATTTCCTAGTATTACTGATTACAAAATATCTCCATAAATTCACTATTTCTTACATGAAACCAAAACTGATTATCATCTTTCTCGAACATAACTGCAACATGTTTTTCTTTTGGTTTACAAACAATACTTTCTCCATATGCCCATCCTATAGCATATTGCTCTAATAATTTCTTACTATTGTTTTGAGTCAAAGTATCAAACCTACAAGGAATTCCAAAATCATGAATACTACCAGCAGACCACTTCAACCAATCAAAATTAGAACTATCAATTTTACACAATCTAGTTTTCTCGATATTATATTTGTTGTATTTATTATTATAATCAATACAAACATCAAGACAATTATTTTTACAAATAGGATCTTTATGAGTATCATGATTTTTCATCCATTTTAATCTTTCTTGTCTCATATTTTCTCCAACTTTACCTACGGGATTTCCACCCTCGCGCATATAAATGATACATGGGAAATGATAATCTCCTGCAATTGCCATATCATCCAAAACCAATCCACATCTATGTGAATCAGTTTCTTGTAATCCTCTGACGTTTCTTTGATTGTTCAAATTTTCAATACGATATTTAAGAATAGGATATTTTTCATAAACATCTTTTGATACTGTTTTCGCAACATCAAGCAATTGATTATATTGTGCCGAAGAGATAATTCTAATATCTGCAACACCTAAACTTGAAGCAAATTCAATTGTGTTTTTCAAATCACTTACAGTTTCTTCAGTAACTACAACTCCAACTGTGACATATGTAAGTTTAGATATTTCTTTAATATTAGAAATAACCTTATCCCACGCTCCATTAATTCCTCCTGCCATTGCATCACCAAAAGCACTACAACAAGCATCTAAGGATATTGAAAAATCATTTGCTCCTGCTTTGATTAGTTTTTCATATAAATCTATTTCTGCATATCCATTAGTAGAGATAGCAATACGTTCTACGCCTTTGAATTTAATATATTTGACTAATTCTACAATGTCTTTCCAAACAGTAGGTTCTCCACCAGACAGTCTAATATTTTTCAGATTATCTTTAGTCCATAAATCAATTATGTATTTAGCTCTTTCTAGTGTCATTGTACCTTTTAAATCTGGCCTAAGACCTCTACAGTATGGACATTTAAAATTACAAGCATCTGTCAATATTAGCTCACATCTCATGAGTTGAGAATCAACACTTGTTCTTTTACATCTATTGTCACTCAATGTATAGAATCCTATATTTTCTAATTTCATATTATCTCTCCTTTATTTTTTTATTTTATTACTAAATGAATTGAGTATTTTATGAGCAATGCCCACTACCACCAGAACTACCTCCACAATGTCCAGCCAGTCTTCTTTGTAATTTAACTACCACTTTTAATAATTTTGTATACATATTATATCCATCCTTTCGTTAATAACCCATTTTCATAAACTACACCATACTTATTTTCGACAAACCTAAACAAATTTCTAACCACTTTAATACCATCATGAATAGAAACTTTTAAAGTATCTTCGCACATGAAACATGATCTTTTTAATAGAACTGGAGTCTTAAATCCTTCTAATATATTATTCATATTTAAATATGTTTGACATCCATCTGAATATGGTGATCCTAAATTAATACTAAATACTTTTTCAAAAGAAACAAATACATCTTTCCCATGTTGTATTTCAGATAATTTTATAGAATTAAATCCCATAGAATCATAATGTCTTAAACATGCACTTATATCTTCTTTAGTATATAAATATGGTTTTACTATATTCAAATTTATTCGTATTTTGTCCTTTTGAGGTAACAAGGAATAAAATTCTTGCCTATCATATGTAGAAATCGTATTTCTTATTTTATCTGCAATATCTTCTTTATAATGTTGAACAGATAAATTTATTCCATCAAGCAAATCTAATAATCTTAAAAACTTATCATATTCTGTTTTACATACTTTAGGAACAGATGTGGTAACAAATACTTTTAATGAAGTTTTCTGTTTAATTTGTGTTACACAATCTACTAATTCATCAAGATATAAACATGGTTCGCCTCCAAGAAATAATACGTCATCTACCCCTTCTTGGTTGTTTACAATTGTATTAACGATTGCTTCAACATCTGGTTTAGAAATATTTAAACCATTAAAACATCTATCAACACAATGTGAACAATTATTATCACAAGCACTTGTAAAATGAATATCAAGAGAATTATAAATTCCATCGCAACAATTACATTTCAATTTCAAAATTATCACTCCTTTATTCAATTAAAATCAAAGTTTTAAAGACTCAATTAATTATCGTTTATTTATTCAATATTTTCTACCTCAACTTTACAACGACCTCTAAGTCGTGCATATATATCATTACATTCTTCCTGTGCAATTTGTTCAGCATCTTCCATATTTTTTGCGCTATACACTCCTCCGACTTCTGATATATTAATTGTTATTTTATAACTTTTCATTTTTATCAATCCACCTACTCTTCAATTTTTTCTAAACTATATGATAGAAATACTTTTTTAGAAACAATAATATCTTTTTGTTTTATCCATTCTTCAGCTTCTATTTGAGAATCAAATACTTCTGGCTTTATAAAAGACAATGGGATTACAAATATACGATACTTATTATTTGCATGATCTTTTACAATTTGATAATATTGTAAAAACCTATCCGTTTCTTTGCTAAATATTGCAAACGTATAACTATTATCTACATTATTAAAATACTCTTCCTTGAACTCAATAAATGGTTTCATAAAATCTCCTCCTAATCACTTCAAATCTTAGTTTAATCTTAAGTCAAACAAAAATCTTCTGCAAATTTTCTCATTGCGTCTTGAGTGATTTTAAAATATTCACCCCACACCTGTGTATATTCTGTATCAAGCTTATCTTTAATTAAGATATAATCATCACCAAAATGTCTTTTAAGTAAATCATCAGAACCATACATGCCAACAAACCAATCGAGAATTAATTTCTTAACTGCAATTTCTCTGCTTTTCTTTGATTCGTCTTTGTATGTTTTATATTTCCCACATTCAAGTCTAGTTGACGTTCCACACCAAGGGTAACTCAATTTTATAGAATGCTTAATGATATAAGTTAAAGTTTCTTTATCTAATTCAATATTAAAACATAAATAATCATTATTTACTTTTATCCACATCCCATTTACAAAAAATACATTAAGATAGAATGTTGATTGATCATTCATCCAACCATAGTCAAAATTATCAACTTCTCTTCTCATAACTACTCCTTCCAAGCAAATCATCGTTTTCTAGGTTTACTTTCCACTATGTTCCCAAGTATCTTCTTCGCCATTCTCATGAACAATAACACTTGATTCACATATAATACAATTATAATGGTGAATCTCATTGTAACCAATACCTTCACTTGAATCAAATTCCATAGTTTCTCCACAGTATTTACAAATCATGATAATCGCTCCTTTATAAATCAAAATATTCATCCATTAATTCTCTGATCCTATCTTTTATAATTTCTGCTTCAGAATTTTTATTATCAATCATATATTCGATATCAATTAATTTGTTTCTAATGATTTTAATATCTTCTTCATTGTATTGGTATTCAATAATCTTTGTCTTTTTCATTATAATTCCTCCTAATAATTAAAATTACTTTTTAAATGGTTTTCCAATTTTACAGGAAAAATAATTCAGATTCCTCAAACAATCTACTACCCATTTCTTCATTAACTTTCTGAATCTCTTTGTTATAGAACCATATTTGATAAGGAGAGACACCTTCTACTGCTTCAATAATTTTTCCAACAGCACCAATGAATCTTCCTTCTCCTTCAGATTCGTCAAATTTATACTCAATTTTACCAACAGTTACTTCGTCTCCAATTTTAAACTTTAACATAAAATTCACTTCCTTTTTTTAAAAATCCCATTAAACACGCTTTTCTGGGGTTACTTTTTAATTTTAATCGTTACATTAACATCAATTTGTTTCATAAACCAAACATACCAAGGTTCAAATCCTTCATTGTTAACATAATGTTCATCTCTATATAATATAAATTTCTTTTCTAGTTGTTCTGAATCTCCCAAAGACATAAACCTTCTTAATATTTCTGCTGTTTTCCACATAACCTCTTGTTCAGATTCAGTTTTCGGTTCATTAATATATTTATACATTTTACGTCCTCCTTAACTAAACAAATCTTCTACTTTGCAATATAATACATCGTCTTTATACAAATTATCTTCAACCACTTTTATAGATGTTGAAAATCCTCCTCGTAAAGATATCAAGCACTCATTTCCATCAATATATTTAGATACAACAACTGCTCTTATTCCTTGTGCAGATATAAATCTTTCAACTATTTTTTCAAAACTAATAATCATAATTTCTCTCCTTTGCTCAACAAATTTCCCTCCTATAATCCTCAACAAACTTTCCTACAGCCAAATCCTTATCCTTAGCCTCAATCATTGCATCAAATTCTAAACCCTTATACTTCTCAAAGAAATCACTACAATAATTAAAATCAATCGTGTCAGAATGACTCCTGAACTCCTTAATATTCTTAGGTGAACTAAGATGAATCTTAGGCACATTACCAACCCCACAAGTGGCAAATATCGCTTCTAAATTCAATTCAGTACCATTATTATTAATTACATGATGGTGAAAATCAAACACAATTCTCACACCAGTATTCTTGTGTATTTCCATTATATCACTAATGGTATAACTTTTGTCATCGTTCTCTAGCAAGATATGATTTCTCAAATTTAAAGGCAAATTATTAAACACATCAATAAATCTTTTCATTGCTTCACTTTTATTCCCATAAACTCCACCAACATGAATAATAATATTAAAATCATCAAGGCCCATAGCATTGAGAATATCATAATGATACATTAAATCTTTAATAGAATTATTTACAACATCCAACTTTGGACTGTTTATACAACACATTTGAGATGGATGCATTGATAATAGCATATTATTATTTTTTGCTATATTGCCAATTCTTTTTAAATCAGATTGCATCCAAGACATATAATCAATATCTTTCATAATTTTATGCGTGGCAAATGGAACTAGATCAGAACTTAGTCTAAATAATTTAATTCCTTCTAAAATACAATGTTGAATTGTACGCTCAGTTTCATTGAGATTGTGAGCAATGGTTTGTTTTAATCTGTATTCACTAAATGAAGCTAATCGAAATGTTTGATATTTTGTATTGCATTTTTTACTCATGCAAGCGAATCCTACGTGTCTAATCATTATGTAATTCCTCCTTTGGGATATAAACCTAATATAATTATATTAACATACTGTGAAATGAATTACAATTACTATATTAGGTTTATTTTTTCAATTCAATGAATAAAACTTATGAGAATTATTCATCCTCCTCGTCAATAGGTTCAATATCTCTACTGGCACATGATGGACAAAAGTTTGTTGTTGATCCACTTTTGCTAAAGACTTGAAATTCTTCCTCACAATCACTACATTTATAAGTATCATCGTTGATAAATCCGTTACGAATCATTTTAATTTCCTCCTTTGATTTACCATAAACCTTAATTTTACTAGGATTATTACTCAAAAATATGATTAATCACTTTATTTGAGAACCCTAGTTTTCTACCAATGCTCCGAATTCCTTCTTCAATATCAATCTTTTTAGTATATGACTCCCCACCACCAGAATATCCTTCTCCATAAGCACATGATATAAAATCTATAATCAATTCTTTTTCTTCTTGTGTCAATTCTTCCATCATACAATTCCTTTCTAAATACTTCGAAATTCACGTTTGCTGTGATATTAGATTCTTTTGATTAAATTTAAACACTTTGGGCATCGTAATGTTTTTAATAGTTGGTCAATATATTCTTGAGAATCAGTATTTTTAATTACTATATGAGATTGAAAATTACACTTATTGTCTTTATGACCGCAATCTAGGCATTCAACCTGATCTGAATTTTCATCTTCCCAAACGTGTAATGTTCCATGTTCTACTTGCTGTTCAAAAGTGGCATAAGGATTTCTGGGTGGCAACATTCCTGCCTTTCAACGACCTCTAATATCGCACTACAATAAATAAAGTCATATCCTATTTTATCTGAGATTAATTTGACCATTTCATTTTTCTATCTCCTCCGTTTTTCAAATACCAACTAGCATAAATTACGTCTTTCTTAGGATATCATGTACCATGAAACCCTTGATATATAAGGGTTTCATGGTTAAGAATTTTTATTCAAACTCAATTTCCTTTAGTTTTTGAATTGCGTATTCAATACAAATACGCTTAATTTTAGTAATTGTATTAGTACCTCTTAATTCCATATGAGAATCAAACATTTCCTTAAGTTCTTCAAAAGAAATAATATCATTACTATAAAATTGCTTATCAAAGTAATTAGTTAAAGCTTCCGTAATAATTGGATCATCAAATGTAAATCCTTTATAATCAAAATAAACAGGATAACCGTCTACTTGATTTTCAATGTAATTGTTTTCACTCTCTGTATTATTTTCTTGATATTCGAGAGTGTATTTTCCATTGCCATACGAATCTTCTCCAATACGTTCTAATGCTAAAACTTTCATTTTAATCATCCTTTCAATCTTAAAATAATATCTCCTAAATTCATTTCATTAGGGAAGGAGTATCTAATTTACGATACTCCGTAATGTCTCTTAACTATCTCTTCCATAATATAACTACAAGTAAACATACAATTAAGATCCCAAGAATCAACACCTATTTCATTAGCAAAATCATCTCTAATTTTTCTAACAAATGTTTCACCCATAGACCCTTGCTTATTGTATTCCATTACATCATCAAATGCTTGCTTAATTTCTACTTCAGATAAAGCATGTATTCTCTCATTTATTGATGCCATTTTTATCTTCCACCTCTCAATTTCTTCTTACCCTATTCTACCATATCAACAACCCATAAGTCAATTACGTTACAAAATTTTATTTCTTACTTCAAAACCCATTAGGAACAGTTCTTTTCCCATACCCCTTAATAATATATCCATTCTCTTCACAAAACTTCTCTGCTAATTGATAAGTAATAAAAGTATCTAACCAGTCATCGGTTTCACAAATAATTACTGCCCAAACATATTCTGAATTTTTAAACTCATTTGTGTGGATTATTTCTACTTCTATCTGCATTAACATTCACCATGTCCTTTCTATTTCATAATTTCTAAAATAATATTATTAATTATTTCAGTTTTGTTCTCATTTCCTCTAATACAAATACCTAAACATTTTGCAATCTTAATCACTTCTTTGGTTTTTAATGGTTTTAGTATTTGCTTTACTTCATTAGGATTATTTGAAGTCTTAATAGTATTGATAATATCTTGCATGATTTACACCTCTCATGCCTAATTATACATGTAATTGTTTGGTTTTTCTAGTAGTAAATTCCAAATTATCAAACCAAATGGTTGATTTATGGTATTAACTTAACACTTCTTTCAACAGTATAATTACCATAATATTCATAGAAATGACTTCCACCAGTTTCTTCACGACTCAGAGTACCATCATCAAAAATTTCTTGCCAAGTCCAATTATAATAACATCCTTCATCTGTTACTTTTGTAATAATTACAAGTCTCATATCAACTTGATCAGAATAACAACGCCACACTACCCTGTTAATTTGTGGATAAACAACAAGTTCTCCTCGTTTAGAAAAAGAATAAGGGATTATTTTCATTTTAATTCTCTCCTTTCATTTGAAATATCTAATTTAACGTAGTGTTAAAGTGATCTCTTCTCGATTCAGCGGAGGGCAATTAGCCCTTAAAGTTTCCATATCTTCATAAGCATAAACTTCTTCAAATGTCTTAATATTAATAGTTCTATAAGGTTTATCACCCTTCACCTTAACAACTACACAGTTAATATCACCATATACATTAACTAAATCTCCCAGTTGAACTAGTTTCTTATTCATTTCCATAATTAATTCCTCCTCAATGTTAGTTTGAAACTCTACTTTTATGACAAGTCCCACTGATCAAAACAAGCTTTAAATATTTTTGAAATATTCTTAGCATCATCAATGCCTCTATGATGTGTGCCTTCCAATGGTAATTTTAACATACTCAATGCTTTACCCATACCACAAGGTCTAATCTTTTTAATTTCTGCAAATTGATGTTTAAGACTTATGTGATTATTTAACCATCTAGTATTCATTCTATGATAATTACAATCGTGTTTAAATTGTTTCTTATCATAAAATCCCCAAGAACATAATAGATAAGAAGATGTAAGATAATTGTTCATACCGCACCAATTAATAAAATCTTGAATGACTTGTTTAGGATGTTTTGCATTATCTACATTAGATTGTTTAATTGTTGTAAGTTGTGTACAAAATGGTGTGAGAATAGGATTGATAATAGGTTTAAGAAAAGCACTAAATTCGTCAATAGTTTCTAGTTTATTGTTTACCTTTACTGCTCCAATCTCAATAATTTCATTTTCAAATGTTTGGTCATTTTCTTTACATGTTGCCTCTAAATCGAAAATAATATAATTCATTTTTATTTTCTCTCCTCCTAATTCAATTAAAACTTTTGTTTTAAGTTAACTCCAAGGCCAACCTGACTTCTCGTAACACTCTTTAATTTCCCATGCAATCACAGGAGTTATACATGGTCTTACTTCTACTACTTTTAAAGGTTCTTTATACATCGAAGCAGTCAATGTACAAGATAAACCATCTTCTCTAGTTTGTAAATCTTGCATTTTTGTATTTACACAAACCATATCCCACTGATGTCTATCTAAAGAACCTCTTCCTCCTGCTCTTATAGTATTAGAGAATTCTTTATCTTTTAATTGTTCAAGTAATTTTTCAGTCTTATCTTGACTTATATAATATTTTTCATCAACTTCATATTCTAATAGGTCTCTTAATCTAATTCCATTATCAAATCCTTCAGGGAATTTAAATGAATTATTATCAATATCTTTCCTTATACTAATGACGATCACTCGTTCTCTATTTTGAGGAATTCCATAATCTTTTGCATTTAATACATCCCAATATATATTATATCCATACTCTTGTAATTCAGTTATTATCTTATCAAAACTAGGTTTGAATTGTTTACCTATAAGACCTTTAACATTTTCCATAAGCAAATACTTTGGTTTCTTATGTCTAATAATCCTTAGTGCTTCAACAACTAAACTCGATCTCGTTTTATTTATATTATGCTTATTACAAATAGGGCAAGAATCTCGTTTACTATAATGAACATCTAGTGGATTATATTCATAATTACAATCTTTGCAAGTCCACGTTGCCCCTTTTTGTTTGCCAGCCACACTAAAATCTTGACAAGGGCTGCCGAACGTGTACAAATCAAAATCTGGAAGTTTTGTCTCATCTATCAGACAGACATCACCATTATTTAATTCTTCATTTACATTATGTATTAAACCAAATGACTTAATTGCATATTTATCTATTTCAGAAAATCCAACCAGTTCATGGCATATATTTAATCTCTCCATTGCTTTACTAACCGCACCCAATCCTGCAAAACCTTCAAATACTTTTAGCTTTTCCAATATTTTATTCCTACTTTCTATATTTTTATTTAATAGTAATTATATCTTTACAATAAATTTCCTCACTACATTTTGGACAATCAAGATAAATTCCAATTATTTTTAATGCCTCTGGTACTGGACGTGAATCATTCATGGCAATTTTCATCTTATTTGATTTATTCCAGTCTTCAGCTAGTGAATTTTTACTACAATTCGGACATTTATATAAAAAATTCATAAGATAACCTCCTTACAATTTAATTATCACTTGTTTTATCTTCATCAACATAAAATTCGATAGTATGGTCTGCTTTATTATGGCAACCATCGACTGCACAAATCCCTCCTTGGTTCTCATTTAAATCTAAAATGTAGCCATAACCTAATTCGCCTAAATGATTTTCTTTAGCACACTTATCACAAATCTGAGTGCTATTTATTCCATGATTAAAATCAAAGTTAAGATAATTAAAAGTAATACCAATATATTTATAATCGCTCATTCTAATCCTCCATTTATTTTATTTATCTCTTTTGAAAAACAAACATCACACAACCAAAATATATAACTACATGTCTCATCTAGAAATTCTTCTCCTGTTCCCTTTTCGATTTCTTTTTCACAAATTTCACATATTCTATTCATAAAAACACTTCCCTCATGCTTCCCTTATATATTTATTATATATTTCTTTAATGGAATTTTTTAATTCAATTTCTTTTATTTCAAAATCTAAATAGGTTCTTAAAATTTCATTTTCTTCCTCTATAGTCAATGTTTCTCCGCTTCTAATAATGCTAAATAGAAATCCAACTAATTGTTTAGGTGATTCAAAATTAAACTTACTCATTTAACGACGACTACCCCTCTTCCACCAATTAATTTACCTTATTTATGTCCATATCATATCTTTATTAGCGTCTAAAAGATTAATGTATTCTTCTTTTTGCCAACTAATATAAGTATAAGATTCACCAAGATAGCAATTACGCACAAATTCTCCATTAACAAAACTACCTAACTCCCATAATGTAGTATTATCATCGTCACTTTCCCCATACAAAATGGAACAATCATTAACCTCAAATGGAATTCTATAATAATTTGAATTATATTCACTTAATTCAGGCAAATGATCTAAAAATCTTACAGGTAATTTTAATTCCATATTATCACCTCCTTCATACTTCCATTTACTCGCTCATGCTCCATTTTTCAAACTCGTACTTAGCATGAAATATGAATTTTATGGTATATTTTGGAAATCTATTTTACTAGATTTCCAAAATCAGTAAATTTAAGATCATAATACATCTCAGCAACATCTGGATACTTTGATTCTAAATCCTTCATATATCTATTAGCAGAACAGTTCTCTCCATTAACATCCACATTGGCTTGACACCACTCTCTGTAACTTCTTTTCTTAAATTGTGATGGTTGGTTACACCATCTAGCTACATTAACATATGTACCATAAAATTCACTATCTTTATAATCCTTATACCTCATTATGTATGGTAAACATTGATACTTCATAAGTATTTTTATTCTCTCAAACATAGAATATATATCACCAATACCCTGACTACCATAGGCGACTAAAACATAAAGTTTTGTTGTTTTTGTATTGTATTTTCTCCACAATGTCAATTTTTCTTCTATCAAGTCTCTATCCATAATATCATCAAATGCAAATATGTAATCACCTTTGTATTTAACTTCTGACATTGTTTTTGCTTTATCATCAGTCATTAACCTTAAATCTAATCCTTGTTTGAATTGGAACGATTTCTTAGTGGTAACTAACTCTTCTATAATATTTTTCCATTTTGGATAACCAAATAAGTTATCATCCAATAAACATATGTATAGTTTATCTTCATCTAAAAATTCTTTAATTGGGGAGTGTAATTGAACCTTGTCGTATTTCTTATTCACACAGAACTCACACTTACGAAAACAACCTCTAGTCATAAATCCAATTGAGTAGTCTAGATAATACTCAAATTCTTTTCTTTTTGCTCCTTTTCTCATCATATCACCTATCCAACTATGATATAAGATATAATCCGGTTTCATATGTTCCATAAAGTCTGGGAGATCAGGCATAAGTTCATAATAAAATCCTGTCCCTCCATAATATAGATTATCATATTTCATTATATCAATTGGGATGTCTGTATAATCAAACACTTTAGAAATGTAAACCATGTCGTATTTTTCTATATCATTATAGTTCATTAGCAAAGTAACTTTATCAGACCTTCTATATTTATGATATGCACTAATTTTCATTAATGCTAAATTAGGAAACCTATGACTATTATTACTTAATAAATCTGCATCTATTATTCCAATCTTCAGACCGAACTCCTCCTTGCTGTCATGCTCAATCATCGCATGGTAAGAGGGGATTGGCAAGTCTTTATTAAAATCATTGTTCAATATTGTATTCCTCCATTTATTATTTTGTATTTATTAATTAGCATTTAAATTCTGGATTTGATCGGCTTATCTTAATCTTAAAATTTGGCTTAGAAGTTCACTATCACAAATTAAAGCATTGTATAACTTTTTTGCACATGCATTACATAAATAAAATGAATAACTTGCAACATAAACTACTCTATAAGTTCGGCAACCACACTCTTCACATTGACCTGTTTGGAAACTATCAATATCGACATAAATCATATTTTTACCATCCTTTCATCCAAATAGAATTTGTCTTTGAATTGAAACTACACTTCTAACATCTCTGGATTGTCGTGAATATTGCCAACGATTTTATACAAGTTCTGATAACATGCAAATAATTCATGTTCATTATTAAATTTACCAACAAAACCAGCAAGTAATTTACTCCATTTTACCTGAAATATAACTGCATCGAGTTTAATTAAATCATTTTCATATATCTCTATATTATTTTTGTCTTTAATTCCAATATATTGACCAACTGTTTCAGGGACAACTCTATATTCTTCGTTTAATCCACACTTAATATAATGTCAATTTCTCCTCTTTGTGGCATTTCATCAGTTGAATAATAATCTCCATACGCCCATTCACCATCATCTATACATTTACCACGGAATTCAATATTTCTCATTTTACTTCTCCTTTCAACAATTCATAACTATCAACCCCATACCTATCCTTAACAAATCTAAAAACCATATTATACTCGCTTTCATCCCACATATTAACAAACTCTTCTAATGTATGACCATAATTATGTGCCAAACTATCATTTAAACCTAACATCATCTCCAATTTTATTCTTGTATCCCTCTCCAATTTAATCTTATTGTAATTATTTAAATAATACTCTTGAGTAGAACCACCAAACTTTAAAGACATCGCTTCCCAATCTGCTATCATTTGATTAAGATATATACTATCTATTCTTTGCGGAATGCCCTTCTCATCTAACCAGTAGTCCCAATGATGAGGATTATTTTTATAATGATGCTCCCATGCCTTGTCAAAATTTCTTTTACATTCTAAATAATTATTACTTACACATGACATACCATTATTCAATTGTTCATGATTATAATCTTTTTCGAGGTTTATTCCATGATATCCATAAAACCATTCTGCATATGGAATAAATTCTTGTGGACTAAATTTACTTAGATCATGAGTGATAGCGTGGAGATATAGTTTTCTTTTCCAACAGGTCTTAAAGATGTTCTTTTTATGTTCTAAGATGTATTTAAAATAGTTGTAATATAGTTTAATCATTTATGTTTTCTTCCTTTCATAATTTAATTTCCAAAAATATCTTTCAACATTGCTTTTCTTTCAAAAGCGCGTTCAATAGCTTCATCAAACCCACATCCCCCATTATAATATCTAACTTCAAAATCGAAATCACCATCTTCGTTTTTGCTCATATTAAATAAACTATCTTCTGTGTTTAGTTCTTGTCTTGTCACAGAATAAAGAATATCATTGTGTACAATATATCTTTCATAACTTTGATCTAATAACATCTCTTGAAACGAATCATAATAATCATCATTAAATTCTTCAACCCATGACACTCTTTTACATTGTTCCTCTAATGTCTCATTTTCTAATCTATAAACCTCAGTCAATGTCCCTTTATAATGAACTGTTTCACTCATAAGTTTATCTCTCCTTTTTATTTTATTTAGACTTTAGGCTGAAAATGTCCACATATACAAGGAAATCCTTCTTCAATATTGTAGTTATCAGGATTATTCTCTTGAGGATTATCACACTCAATATCAAATATATCACAAAATCCATTAATTCTATATTCACAATCCATATTCTCACCTTCTTTCAATAACTCATATTCTTTTCTGAATTCTTCACCCTTTAGTAATTCCGCTTCAATATCTTTCCAACTAATTCCCTTTCCCATAATTATATTTCACCTCCTTAATATACTTTAAAACATACATTTTATTTTGGTTTATTCTCTTAATTCCTTTCTAACCTTCATAAGAATCTTACCTAACATATTCTTACCTCTACCTCGACATACGCCCCAATATACATCGTTCCACACATTTCCTTCAACTAATTCTTTATCACCAGTATCTAACAATCTTTGCTTTAAATCCTCATTCCTTGTAAATTTATCTCTAACACAATCCTCCATAACTTGATCTTTAATCTTTTCCCAATCATGCCTTAAAGTCACATTTCTCCCTTTCTTTTTAGCAGTTGAAGGATCTTTTGAACAGAATTGTTTTCTCTTTTCTATATCGGTAACTTTTGCAGACTGAAATGCAGATTCATTATTTTGATAAAGTAAACCTTCATACATTATTGGAGCATTGTAGAAATTAGATAAGAAATAGTATTTACCTTTAAATTCATTAATCATTGTTTATCTCCTCCTTATCAACAATCATAACCTTAATAACTCTACCATCTTCCTTAAAATAACCATACTTAAACACATCTTTAATTAAAACACTCTCAACTATTAGACTCTCATCTGCCCTTAAAATATCTTCTATTTCATCAAAAATAACTTTATAAGATTTTTTTGTGTAATAATGTATAATATGAGCTTCTTCATTTATTGAGATTATATTTGAACCACCATCTTCTTGACCTACGAAGAAATCAGTTATATAAATGTGTTCATCATATAGTAATGAACTATAAATATTATTCTTTAATTTTTTATATGCTTTCTTAACATTTCGCCTAGATTGCAAATCAGATCCATCATATTTCTTATAAACAAATCTTAATGGATACAATATTACACCAAATGTTTTAGTAATTATTTTATCAATTGCATTTTTAATATTTTGTTTTCTTGTAAATGCTGATATATTTTTACTCATTATTTATCATCCCCTACTTTCTCATCAATCTCATGGCTCAATAACCAAACCAATTTATCAAAATATTTATTATCTAATATATCCAATGCATTTTTCAAAGGAACATCAACATCTTCAACTAAACTTTCAATAAATTCTTTACGATTTTTATATCCTTTAGATTGATAGATTTTGTTTATGTCTGTCATTTAATATTTCCTCCTTTTTTAATGCTTCTAATTGCTCCTCAGTATTAACAATAATCATCATTTGCTAAGGCGAAAAACTTAACATAAAAACTCCAATTTTTAGATGATTTATCTCTTGGATAATATCCTGCCTCTAACATAGCACCTTTGAATTGTTCATTGGAAATATAAAATCCATGCCGATCATTTTCAAAAACGTGTTTATACCCATATGATGTATGATTGGTGTTTATAGTTTTGCGATGTGTGAATCTTCCTTTGATCCATGATTGTAATTCTTCTTTTTGAGTGATAGATAATTTATTGTATTCTTTTGTTTCTGGATTAGTCATTTTATTTATCATCTCCTTATTATAGGGAATTCCCAAATTTTGGTTTTCCCGAAACTCCCTATAATATATTATTTATATACTCTCGTTGGGTTCCTCGTTCTCTTCGTAACCCCGAAGGTGTCCCTTAATCCATTACCATTATAAGTGTTAGTATAGTGATTAGAGTTAAGTTTTAATACTACTCTTATAATCCATTAATTCATAGTAATGTCTTTTACTTAATAATTGTTTTGTTTCTTTATCATATTCTAATATATTTATAATACAATTATTAAATGATTCTATATAATTATCTCCTTCATTATAATCAAATACCTTATCACTTATATTATTTATATCATCTACTACATTTAGAGTAATCTTATATTTATTAGACTCTTTCATGAATTTGTGTTCTATTTTTGTATTCCTAGAAACCACCTCAATAAACTTATTCTCTTCTAACCAATTAATTATTTTCCTAATTGTTTTACTGGTTAAATTTGTGGCTTGTTCCATTAAACTAAAAGGAAAATAAAACACACCCGACTTTTTAGCATATCTCTTACTATGTATGAGCATTGAATACAGAACCAATTTCTCATTTTTACTCTTTGCTTTTAAAACTTCTTTAACTTCAGAATATGTAATTTGTACATTTTTATTTTCAACAACCAAAGAACAATTATGACTATATGTATAATCCACAATACTATTTATATCTTTTATAACTTGTTCCCATTTTGTTGTATAGAATTTTTTATCCTGTTGTTTCATCCATTCGGTAATCCACTCTTTACAATTATCATTTGAGGCTTCGAGGTACTTATAGTATTTAGCTATCTTTTTGAGGGAATTCCATCTCATACCAGTTCTAGTTAACCCTTTTCCTATTAGGTCTTCAATTGCTTCAATAGTAATATCTTTATCAACATTTTGTTTATAGATTGGCAAAGATTTGTGAGACTTTTTAGTCTCTGTGTAATTGGATATGTTTTTGTTTCCAATGTCTTCCTCTTCAATGTCTAATATTTTATCTAGTATGAGCCTGAATAAAATATTATCCATCTTTTTTATTTTAGTTATGTATAGAGGATCTATAATTGGTTTCAGACTTTTTCCATATTCACAAAAGAAACACTGATTAGTTAATGTATTTGAATTTTTAAAATTTAAACCTAAAGGTATTTTAACTCCTTGCGTTAGTGTAGGTCTAAATTCAACTTCTCCGTAATCAATCTCTAATAAGTCTGATTCTGCCAAAACGTATTGATAAAATTGTTTGAGCAAACTATTTTCTATTGGGGCATCAAAGAACATATCAATATGATATCCCTTGTTGCCCGATAAACTAATATGATAATAATCATCCTCAATACCGATATCTTGAAGGATATGAACTATTTTATATACTGTATGTTCTGCTAATTGTTTATCTCTTATATCTACATCAAAAGTTATAAATTTAGTTGACTCTACGCCATTTGGTTTTCCAGAAAAGACACCTAAAGTATGTTTGCCATTGATATGATGATAAACCATCCAATCTGATAAAACTTTACTATTCTTCACTCCTTCAATTGGATATTTATAATGTATCTTTGTACTATACTTACCCTCATTATTTAATATAAGATATTGCCATCTGTTTAATATATACAAATCATTAATTGCCTTAACAATTGCTTCTTTCTCTGGATTTATTATCATTTATTATTGGTCACTATTCCTCTCTTTTATCACATCAGGTAGAAATTCAGATCGTAATTGCAAAAATCTTAATTGTTAAACCATAGGTCTCCAACGATTGCACCATTCATCAAAAGCGTCCTGTACTGCATTTGAATTAAGGAATTGTACAAAAGTATCACCCTTAGTTCCCTTACCTACCTTTAGTGGCGTTATGCCTTTGCTAAAATAGAATTCTGCTTGGGTTAGATTATATAGAAATATGTATGGTTTGTTGGTATCATAATTAACTGTTGACATTGTTGAAAGCTCCTTTGTTTGTTTATTTGTTTAAGGTTAAATTAATTATTTTTGCCTATGTAAATCCACTCAAAAACAATATTATATTAATTATTTTGCCTTTATCTCCTTCATTTTAAATGCAGTTCTAAAATCATGATATAATCTGTCTTGCTCATCCTCTGACATATCAACAAAATCCAAGTCCCCTTCTTTAGAAAAATCTTCTCTGAATACTATAATGTTACCTACTATATGTCCTTTATGAGCATAAATATAACTCCCTACATTATTCCTTGCACTGAGTCCTAGATTCCTCATACCATTATCATCTACAGCAAAACACAATCTTCCATATGCTTTATTTAACTCAGGAGCAACATCACCAATATCAAACATAGTTCCACCTGTGTGATTTTTAATATGTTGAAAGAAATCTTTATGATCACGGTCAAACTTTATTTTTGCTATTTCATTTTTGTATGTAATTAATATTCCTCTTAGTTCATTCATATTTTTTAACTCCCTTCACCTATAAATATCTTACACCTAAGTATACCACACATACTAAATAAATACAAATAAATACAAATAAATACAAATAAATACAAATAAATTATTTTATAAATCCAATATCCTAATCATAACTAAACCTTAAGCCATATGTAAAGCACCATTATACATCTCTGTTTCAATTACTTTATATGCCTCAGAGCAAAGTCCCCACTTCTCATTTTTATCAATAATATCCAAATAATTTACTTTTCCTTTCAATGTACTTTCTTTATAAATATCTTTACCTTGCTCAATTCTATTAATATTAATCTTATCCCATTCATTCTTCCTTCTGGCATAAACATCAAAACTTCCTAGCAATTTCATTTTACCAAACAATGCATTATACGCTTTTGACATGTTTCTACCAAAATATTTGTTCGAGAGTAGCGTCATTTTCTGTGAGAAGCTGGTTCGGTCACATATAAACATTTGTTGCCCCTTGATTAATTCATTATCCTTTTGAACAGTATTTATTGTATTGGATAATTCCTCTATTTTCCCTTCTACTAATTTTAATTGCATTGATTGTTTATATGAATCTAAGGCTGTTACTTTTGAATTATAAGCAAATTGTGCAATCATATCATTTGGATTAATCATTAATGCCTGTTTAAAATTATGTACTGTGAGAGTCATATTCCTTTCTGTTTCATCTTCTATTAACATGATATTGTTCTCTGTTGCATCGAATTTACCTGTTTGCTGAATTTGAGTTACGATGTCCCATACAATATCTTCAAACGCATTAGCATCATCCATATCACTGTTAATTGTCAATTTCATAACTCCATGCTCAGTTATAAATGTTTCTCCTGCATTATTTAATTTTCGGAAGTGCCGATCAAGCACATCTGAACTTTTGACTAGATATTTTTGATTGTCCCTTACATGTTTAGTTATCGGCTTACTCTTTTCTGAATATCCAAGCATCTTAGAAATCTGATTTCCATTAAACAATGCAGTACCCTTAAACTCAAAATTTACATCTTCCTTGGTTAAAATCTCAATCTCTTGACCTTCGAAAATCATTAATTCGTTACTCATATTATACATTACCATCCTTTATTATTTTATTTATTTTTATTTTACTCTACTAATTTATGTAATTGTAGTTATGCCAATTTACTTGTTGTCAATTATTTCCTTATACACTTTTACAAAATCTTCATTCATGTTCCCTTTGCCAGTTTCCCATAAAGATATCAACGCAAATGTACACCCCAATACTTCAGATATTTCTTTCAGTTTAATATTTTTTATTTTCCTTAGAATTGAATAATATTGCCTATCAGTTAGTTCATAATCTAATTTCATATTATTTTTCACTTCCTTTCTATCTCTAAATAACCCTACTTAATAAGTATACTACTTTTGACAACTCAAGTCAAATAATAAATAAAAAAATATTTTACAATCATGTATATCACCACATCCTCTCATATATACCTCAAATCAACCTTAATTATGTATATTATTTCTTTCTTCCAAGTCCCTTAATAATCCTCATTTTATGTTTACTCAATGGCATTAAATTTCTCTCAGGCCAATTCAATATAAGTGAATCTAATTCTTTCAATCTAGATTCCTCATCGTACTCTATGTAATTTAATGTTGATAAGTCATCTTGATCACATTCATAAAATTCTGTACATGGAGATGTAATCCAATATGGTTTCATTTTTGTTGCTGTCATATTGTCTAGACTCCTTTAATCTAATGTTTTTACATATGCCAATGGTATAAAATATAATTTCTTGTCTTGTATATTCGTCACTCCTTTTGTTTCAAGATAATTACAAAATTTACTTTTCGCTTCATCTACATTATTTGCTTTTAGTTTTATACAGCGTTGCAAAGCACTCCCTGTATCACATATGGCTATATATTTATCCATATTAAATCACTCGTCCTCCCAATTCTATTTAACTCTATTATTCCACAAATCAATAGCATCATCTTCAGTTTTACCATTATGTTTGTCTACCCATGACCCCTGTGCTTCACATGATTTACATTCCACCCACATAGAACCCCATTCGCCTTCATCTTGAAATTCTCCTATGCCTCCACAAAATGGGCAAGATTTAATATATTTCATTTATTTTCTCACCTCCTCTCACTACTAAGTATACTACTTTACAATGCGTAAGCCAAATAAATTATATATATATATATATATATATATAAATATATCAACAACCAATTAAACTGACAAACTTATCTTAAATAATTGTAATATTTTCCCTCGTACAATACGCACATATTGGGACAATAACATAATTCAATTCATTTAATGTTATATTTTTATCTATAAATGCTTTGTAACATTTATGGCCTCTGGACGAATCAATTGGTTTAATCCAAGTGTAATAAGTTTTATCCTTAAGTAACAAATCTATTTGATCTCTACTTTGTCTAAATCTCTCAATATTTTCTTTGTTTTGATTATATAAATCTTTAAAAAATGTAAATGCTTTATCTCGATTATTTGTAAAAACTCCAATTTTACCATTATGAAATGGAATCATATGCTCTTCTTGAAACATATTTACAATGTAATCAGTAGGTAGAGTATTCCAATCATCATCTAATGCTTCATAATGTGAATAGGAATCTCTTAATAGATAAACTTTTTTACCTATTACATCTTCTACTCTCATAGATCCATCATCAAAACCTGTTCCAGAAAGTTCATACTTATATTTATTCAACAATTCTATTAATTCTGACCTGAAACTAATGAAATTTAAACCATTTTTGTTCATAATCTTTTCTCCTTTAATTTATTATTTTATTTTCCGTCAATTCAAATAAAGATTTTCTAGGATTATTCTATTATATTTAAATTTTCTTGAACCATGTCACCAGATTGAGATATACATTCATGCAAGGTATTACAATTAGGGCAATAATATTCTCGTGTATATAAATCATCTTTTTCATTATATTTTTCCGTAAAATCTGTTTTAATCAATTTCACCAATGGTTCGCAAATTAAACAATACATATTAATTATTTCCTCCTTTTTATCCGTTAAATGTCGAATTTTAAATCTTTCTGTCTAACAAATGTTCTACATAAGATATAAACTCATCAAAATTTCTTATTGATTCATTTCTTAAAATTCTGAAAGAATTATCTACACTTTGTCTTAATGCATTTTGAAGTTCTAAGATATATTCATCTTTATTGGTTTTATTGTTCCAAAACATTATTGTTCTCCTTTCCTTTAAAAATTAAACTTAACCTAGTGAGCTTCCTGTATCATCAGAATATCCTTATTCTTTTTGAAGTCTGTCAAACTCATTTCCATCTATCTCTATTACATTATCACTTATAGGCCAATGCCCACGACTTTCAGGAAAACATTGATTACAGTATAACCATTCAAACAAAACAAATTTATATTTATGGTTAGCAAAATATTTATAAATTTGACCTTCTCCATGACATATTTTACATTTTGGATTAGCATCATCCTGCATTTAATCAACCTCTTTCAAATATTTTCCTCTAAATGTCATTGGAATAAACTCATCTTCTCTTATAATATCATATCTTTTTACGTATCCCAACGTATTCAAATCCAATATATCAAAATAGTATAGATTTTCATTTTGCTTTAAAGCATCTTTAAGAGTAATTAATTGATCTGCCATAAAACATATGCCACTAAGACTATATTCTTCAATCATTTATAATTCCTTCTTTCTACTTATTACATGCTTAATTCCATCTCAGATAATAGACGATTGGTGTTTGTTAGGGTAGTGTTAATTAACGTCTTACAACCACCTTCTGGACTGTCTGATAGTATTTTAGTTAGATGTTCAATATAGGATTCTAATGCATTATAGATGATGTTTTTCTCTTGCTTTGATACTTCTAATGTCTGAGTGATTTTCATTTGCTTAACTCCTACTTTCTTTATTTAATTAATTGATTAGTCCTAAATATTGATGTAATAATTCTACCGCATTGGTTAAAGCCCTTAATTTACCAATGTCATCCATTGAAACACTTTTTGCATAATCTTTTTTAATTTCAAGCAGATAGATGATAGTTTCTTGGATTAATAATTCTGTTTCGGTCATTTACTTTGCTCCTTTATAAACTTAATTCCATCTCTGATAATAGACGATTTGTATTTGTTAGGGTTGTGGTGATAAACGTCTTAGAAGTGCATTCTGTGCTTTCTGAGAGTGTTTTGGTAAGATGATTGACGTATACAGTTAGGGCAGATTGTATTAAATCTTTTTCTTGTTTTGATACTTCTAAAGTTGTAGTTATTTTCATTTAGTTATTTCCTCCTAAGATTTATTAACTTCCTCTTTCCAAATATGTTTGACTCTTATTTCTTCCTCTTTATTAATTTCTTTAAGATATTGATATAAATGGAATCTCATTTTTAAATATTCAATCTGATTTTGCATAATCATTCCAATACCATTAAATTGAATAATACTAGCATGTATTTCAGAATTAGTAGATTTATCAAATAGACTACCTTTATATCTTTTAACATCCCATTTACATTTATTGAATTCTTGAAGGAATATATTATAATTTGTTTTACCATATTCTTTGGTGCTACTTTTTACCATACTTATATGAGTTCTGTAATCTACCCAAATAAAACCACTACCAGTAATAAGTATTGAAATTACCATAATAAATATAAACGCCAAGATACCTAAAAACATAATTAAAACTTCCTTTCTTTTTCAATTAAAGGCACAGATTCGAAGGATTACAAAATAGTAAAGAATGCTAATATTATTAATCCGACCATGATCATCCCTATTACCACCATTGGAATAGTAATGTAATACACTCCTTTCATGAAATAGTTCTTATTAGCACTTGCTTCATCAATCTTAGCACAAATACTATCACCAAAATCTTCAATACCTAATCCAGAAGAATTAAATAATAACTTTACAATCCAAAACACATTTACAACCCACAACAATAGAAAAGTTCCAATAATTTTTGGTGGTGCAATGAATAAGCTAAAAAACATTAATATACTTGTGACTATTAATACTTTGAGCATTAATGTAGTATCTTTTAACATAATTCTAACTCCTTCCTTGTATAACTTCTTTTCTTAATTCTTCCCACCATTGTTCACCTTGATACGGATAAACATTTTCTTCGCCTTCCATATTTTTATTAAAAACATCCATTCCGTCTGTAAAATCATAATCAATTTTAGTTTCATTTCCATCATTAAGAGGCCAATTGCAATTGCTATCTAATCTATTGTCTTTAAAATCTTCCATAAATGCCTCCATAGCATTTCTAATATCTTGTATTGATTTTCCTACGATTGTTAAATTTAATTTCATGTTTTATCTTCCTTTCGAATACATAATTTAAGTATCATTTTACAATCGTCTTGATGTTCTATTACTTTGTTTGTAAACTCCATTGCTTCATCTTTTAATCTTACACTATATAGTGACCCTGCTAATCTTCCTGCCATACGAAAAATATCTCTTTCTATATCGCCAGTATTGTAAATTTGGTTATCCATTATTGACCATCCTTTCTAGTCTTATTTATCCAACTTTTCACCACAGAATGGACAATAACTAATATTTCTCATCACACAATCATTTAGAATATTGTATAGTTCCCACCCACGAGACAAACTAAAATAAATAGTATAATCATTACATCTATGTGGTTGATTTTTACTTAATAATTCAAAATCATATTTACTTAACATTATCAATTTCATCCATATAATTTAATTCATCCCAATATTTTTTAATCCAAATATCACAAGTAGCATATAATTCATCATTTCTATAATAAATATTAGAAGGGAAAATTAAATCCTCTTTATCTTTGCATCCCAAATCTTTTAATCTTTTTTCACATATAAGTAAAATTTCTTCAATTTTTTCTGATAATTCTTTTACCTTGCAGTCAATTCCTACAATAAAACCTTCTGATGTCATAAAATTACTCATCTCTAATCGTCCTTTCTTTCATTCCCATAAATGCTAAGTTTTAACTACTTAATTCATTACAGGTTTACCACTGATAGTTTTAAATAAATCTCTTTCTCCATCTGGTGTACTTGTATTATGGAATCTTATGTTTGCTAAATTTGTTTCCCAATCATAATTTTTTAATTCATAAATA